>Ga0307374_10000833_pt1 | contig 57833 bp, 56 predicted proteins | sample OX3MG_FD_202532 | JGI IMG/M metagenome (GOLD analysis project Ga0307374, IMG submission 202532) | Soil microbial communities from Risofladan, Vaasa, Finland - OX-3 | ecosystem: Environmental > Terrestrial > Soil > Coastal area > Acid sulfate soil | place: Finland: Risofladan, Vaasa | collected...
CCCGGTCATGCAGTTCCCGGGTATCGGGGGTCCACATCGGCGGCTCCAACAGGCAGCGGACCCCCCTAGATTCCATGCACATGGCCGGATTCAAGCCCTCCGGGAACAGTTTCGAGACGGCCTCTTAAGAAACGCTGAACCCCGAGGACCAAACGGCACCCCCCCGACCCAACCGAGCGCCGGAGTCGATCTTGCGCGGGCGCCGACGGTGGCGTCCATCCAGCGGGCAGCCTGCAGAATCAACGACGCAGGGCACTAGGAGTGGCCGACCGTGAAGGTCACCGCATGATCGGGCGGCACCGCCGCCGCGGAACCGGCATATTGCACGCCGTCATACACGATGCCTGCGACGTACAGGTGCGGCGACACGGTGCCGTTCCCGCCGAGGAAATCCAGCGTCAGCGCGTGGGTTCCAGCGCCGAACGCGCGGGAGAAGCTGAAATTCTGGGTGTCCCCCGTCTGGTGCAAGGCGGTGATGGCCTGCGCGGGGTCAAGCAGGTGCCCGTCCACACTGGCGATGAACAAGGACTTCGCCACGTCGGTCGAAAGCTGCAGGGTGAGCGTCTCGGTCGAGACGTGCGCCGCGGCCTGCGCCTGGTAGGGCGGCGCGGTGCTGACGGTGGGTTCGGTGGTCAGATATGTCGTGCCGGAAACGTTCACCGGCCCGCTGGCGATCTGCGCCGGGGTCAGGCCGTAAACCTTGTTGTTGCTGAAGTTCACCGGGATTTTGCTGAAATTGAGCACCGCGCGGGCGCTGCCCACATGTTCGTCGTTGAGAATGGTGTTGTTGCTGACCGCCAGGCTGGACTGTGCATACAGCGAGCCGGAGGCACCAAAGCCGATGATCGCCGAGTTCTGGCTGTGCGGTCCCTGCTCGATGATATTACCGGTAACCGTATCGACGCCGCCATTCGGCAGGTTGACCGAATAGGATGCCGTCGCCGTCGGCCCGTCAACGATGCGGTTGTTGGTGATGGTGTTGACCAGGGCCCGGCTTTGGATCTCGTTCCCGGTGTTGGCCGCGGTGACGTAGGAACCGGTGATGCTGAATTTGGCCACCGCGCCAACGTAGATATTGTGCGTCAGCCCGCTGGTTGTACCGTTATCGGCGAATTCCGAGTTCGTGATGGCGATGGAGCCAGTTGCATCGGCATTTGCCAACAACCCGTTTTGATTATTGTGGAAGTAGCAGTTGTCGATCGTCAGGTTGCCGGACTGGTAGCGCACCCCGGCGGCGTTGCCCCCCTCGGCAGCACTGATGGCGGCCCCGGAAAATTCCAGGTGGTCCAATGTCACTGTCGGGCTGCTGGTCGCCGTGCCAACAACGAGGATGCCCTTCTGGTTGGGCGGCGGGGTTGTCGCGACAAGGTCCACCATGCCGCCGACACCCTCGATTGTGATGCTGGTGGCAATGGTGGCGAAGTCGTTCGTATAGGTCCCGGCCTTCACCTGAATGACATCGCCGTTGTGCGACGCCGCAACGGCTGCGGAAAGCGTGGAATATTGCTGGCCAACACCAACGGTCAACGTAGCCATAATGCGCATTCCTCGATGAGTTGCAGAGAACAGCGCAGGAAATCGGTCTTCTTTGTCGATCCTGCAATCCCGCCCGGCCTCAGATCTCGTTAAAAATCGAATATTTCTTCGGTAATCGGCGGGTGCCGTCATGGCTTCATCAATGGATTCCCTGTCGGACCAATCCAGGCCGATAAGTTGCCTGGTTGAATATATTGCGATCCACCTTGCTAGAAAGATTACCGTCCCGCCGTCCATCCGCCGTCGATCGGCAGCGCGGCCCCGTTGATGTCCACGCTGTGCGGGCCGCACAGGAATGCGATCAGCCCGGCCACGTTGTCGTCCGCGACGAAGCGCTGCGACGGCTGGCGCGCGGCCAGGAACGCCGCCTCCGCTGCCTCGCGCGCCACCCCATCGCGCTGCATCTCATTTCGCAGGCGCTGGTCGATCGCCGGGGTCAGCACCGTGCCGGGGCAGACCGCGTTGCAGGTCACACCGGTGCGCGCGCATTCCAACGCCACCGCGCGGGTCAGGCCGAGCAATGCGGTCTTCGTGGTGATGTAGTCCACGCGGTCCACCGTCGCGAAGCTGCCGTACACCGAGGCCATGTTGACGATCCGTCCCCAGCCCTTCGCCTTCATTGCGGGCAGCGCCTGGCGGATCGTGTGGAACGGCGCCGAGAGATTGACTGCCAGCGCCTCGTCCCAGTGTTCCGGCGCGAAATTCTCCACCGCGCCGAAATGCCGCACCACGGCGTTGTTCACCAGGATGTCGAGTGCGCCGAACACCTGCATCGCGCTGCGCACCAGCGCCGCGATCTGCGCCGGCTGGCGCAGATCGGCGCCGTGGTATTCGGCGTGCGCACCGAGCGCCTCCAGCTCGGCGACGCGGGCCTGGACGGTTGCGGGATCGGCGAATCCGTTCAGCATGACGTTGCAGCCTTGCGTCGCCAGCGCCCGCGCGGTGGCGAAGCCGATTCCGCCCAGCGAGCCGGTGATCAGCGCGGTCTTTCCGGTCAGCATCGTCCCCTCCCTTTCCCTCTTGGGGCATGGAATGATGATGTCCGGCCAAACGCAAGGCCGGCCAAACGCAAGGGAGGAACGGCAATGGGGCAGCTCGACGGCAAGGTGGGGATCATCACCGGCGCGGCATCCGGCATCGGCGCGGCGTGCGCGCTGGTTTTGGCGCGCGAGGGGGCGAAGCTGGTGCTGACCGATCTAGACGAAACCGCCGGGGCAGGGGTCGCGGCGGAGACCGGCGGCGTGTTCGTGCGCCACGACGTCACCGACGAAGCAGGCTGGCCAGTTGTAGTTGCGGCAGCCGAACGGGAATTCGGCGGTTTGCACATCCTGGTGGCGAATGCCGGCATCGGCATCATGGGGCCGGCGATCGACATGTCGCTCGCCGACTGGCGACGGCAGATGGCGGTGAACGTCGATGGCGTATTCCTGTCGGTGAAATACTGCATTCCCGCAATGCGCCGTTCCGGTGGCGGATCTATCGTGATGATGTCGTCGGTGGCGGGGCTGCGCGGCTCGGCGGGGCTGGCCGGCTACAGCGCGACGAAGGGCGCGGTGCGGCTGTTCGCCAAGTCGATGGCGCTGGAATGCGCCCAGGCGCAGGACAAGATCCGGGTCAATTCGGTGCATCCGGGCGTCATCGACACGCCGATCTGGGGCAAGCTGCCGGCGGGGGCCAACGCGCCGCTCGATGCGCAGGCGATCGCCGCCGCGGTGGTGCCGATCGGCGAGGCGGGCACCGCGGAGGACATCGCGAACGGCGTGCTGTTCCTTGCCGGCGATGCGTCGCGCCACGTCACCGGATCGGAACTGGTGATCGATGGCGGCATGACCGCGGGCCGCGTGACGCGGTTTCCCGGAATGCGCCGCGCCGCGCAGTGATCTTCGTACGGCCCGTAACGGGGCGGCGGCAGCGGCGGCCGAACGGTGGCGAACTGGGCACCGGTTGGTGCGGTTCGGTGAACGAAGCTTCCGGCGGCGCGGGACGGCGCCGATCCGACGGGCGAAACGCACGGTTTGCTCCGCGCCGCGGACGGGCCTAAACTCACCACGGAAAACAGTCCAAGTCAGGCGGGGGCCAGCGCATGGAATATGTCTGCGATGCACCCGGCGATCGTACCTGGTTCCGCATCGTCACGGAAGGCGAAGCGGCGGCGGAATCAGAGGGTATGCGACACGCCGTTGAGAAACATTTCCGACGCGAGCGGGAGCGCGCCGCGGAAACCTTTCGCTCGGCGTCAAGCGTTTTCATCGAGCAGGACATCGGCAAGGAAGCGCATATCCGGCGCTCGATGCCGCTGTTTCTCACCTTGCGCGATGAGAACGGCGACACTCTGGTGACCGCCATGCTGCCGCCCGGTGGCAAGCGCGACGCCAGTTTCGGTTGCATCATCGTCGGACCGGCGAACAGCGACCCGTATTCCGACCACGGCGACGCGATCAAGGCGTTGGGGGCACATTTCGACCTCACGCTGGACCGCGCGCGCTGCTACCCGTATCGTCGTTGAGTTGACCAAGCCAAGGAGACCAGACCGATGACCACCACGCTCGAACAATTTGCCGCGAACTGTCGCGACGCGTTGCATAGCCACCCGGGGACCGAAGGTCGCAAGCAGGTCCGCGCGCTGGTCAACCAGGTGCTGCAGGAGCCGGAGTTCGTTGCGACCTACATTCCGGACGGCACCCCGGAACGCAAGGTTCTGTATGAAGATCCGGAACTCGGCTTCACCATCCTGGCGCACGCCTATGTTGGCGAGAAGAATAGCAAGCCGCACGACCACGGCCCGTCCTGGGCGATCTATGGCCAAGCCTCGGGCGAAACAATCATGACCGACTGGGACTGCCTGGAGCGGCCGAGCGGCGACAAGCCCGGCAAGGCGCGCCGGGTGCGCGATTATGCGATGAAGCCGGGCGACGCGTATCTGTATGACGTCGGCGTGCTGCATTCCCCGCGGCGCGAAAACTCGACGCGGCTGCTGCGCATCGAGGGCGTCAATATGGATCGGGTGAAGCGGCTGCCGTATGAAGCGGTGGCCGACGCGCAGCGCAGCTCCGCGGCGGAGTGATCGGCTTCTCGTCAACCAGATAGGTCTTGATCCGGCCGACAAACCGCGCGCCGTCGTCGGTGAGCCGCTTCATCTCCGGAGTGGCGGCGGCGCGCTGGAAGGCTTCCCGGTCGTCGTACCAGAGTTCGGCGATGCCATGGACGTCGACCTCCGTCTCCTGGATGTCGGGGCGCGAGCGGGTGCCGGCTATGTGCGAATGCACGCAGCGGCGAATGCCCGGCATCGCATGCGCCAGCCTGGCGTGAATCTCCAGCCAGTGGCGGACATATTCCTCGTGCGTGGTGCCGTCCTTACGGGTGAGCAGGGATAGGAGGCTTGGTCATGCTGCCTCCGCCATGGTCGAACGTTCACACGCGACGGTGGTGCGGTGCATGTCGCGCACCTCCTCGGCCCTGAACGGCCGTGCGCGGTGCATCGTCGCGCGGTTGTCCCACACTACCAGGTCCCATTGGCGCCAGACATGCGCATAGACGAAGCGGCGCTGCGTCGCATGCTCGGTCAGGTCGCGGAGGAACGCGCGCGCCTCTGGCACCGGCCAGCCGAGGATTGCGCCGGCGTGCGAGGCGAGGAACAGCGACTTGCGTCCGGTTGACGGATGCCGGCGCACCAGCCTCTGTTTCACCGGCGCGAATCGCCGTCGTTCGTCGTCGGTGAAGTCGGTAAAGCCCAGGATGGCGCGCGAATAGAGTTGGCTGTGTTCGCAGATCAGGTTTTCGCACTCGGCCTTCGCGTCGTCGTCCAGCGCGTCGTAGGCGGCGCGCATGTCGGCAAATTCGGTGTTGCCGCCGGCCGCCGGGATCACCCGCGCCGACAGCAGGGAGTATTTCGCCGACACCGGCTTGAACGACGAATCCGAGTGCCACAGCCGGTTGCCCAGCGAGAATAGTCGCCGGCGGTTGTTGCGCGCGAGTACTTGGTTGTCGTCGTCGAGGTTGGAAATGTCGTTGACGTGCTCTGCCAGCCTGCGGTGTTCCCGGCCGAAGGTCAGATCGCCGGTTGCCAGTTCCAGCTCGCCGAAGTTGCGGCTGAACGCGAGTTGCGCCTCGTCGGTGAAGTGCTGGTCGTGGAACACCAGCACGCCGAATTCATCCATACCCGCCGAAATCGCCCTGACATTCTCAGGCGAAAGCGGCTGCGTGATGTCGATGCCGGCGACCTCGCCCGCGAAGAACGGGCGAGATACCGGATCGACCGGTTTGATCGAAATCGTCATTGCATGTCGTCCCGTCACTGCAGTTCAGCGATACCCATGGCCTGGCCGAAGCGGCGCGCCGGCTCCAGCGGATCGCCGTATTTGCGGTGCATGGCGGTATGGTATGCTGCGGAGAGCAGAAGCCGGTCGCGATCCGGATGGCGGTTGTTGCCGAAATCCATCAGCATGCACTGTGCGATTTCCTGGTTGTGCGGATCGTTGCCCAGCTTGGTCGCCGCCACGGCAATGCGCTGCACCAGCGGGGCGCGATCGGCCACGTTGTCGAGATAGGCTTGGGTCCAGTCCACACTTTCCTGGCCGTTCAGAGAGCACACGGCGGCATCGACCCGGTCGAGCAATTGTCCGGCGGTCAGCCGGTCGGATCCGCTCGGCGGCTGCACCGAGAATGTGTGCACCTCGCCAAGGCCTTGCTGGTTGTAGGCCATCCGGTTGACGAAGGAGGCCGCCACGTAAAGCAGCCGCAGCCGGCGCGGATGGTCGAAATTGTCCCAGAACCAGCCGAGCGTGTTAAGATATTCATAGCAGTGATGCGGCATGTTGAAGTACTCGGCCGCCCGCGTCTCCAGCACCGCCTGCGCGCAGGCGATCTGCAGTACGTCGAGCATCCGCCGCGGGTTCTTGCCGGCCTTCAGCAGCCTGGTCACCGCATTCAGGACAACCAGTTCGTCCTCGCGGATCGCCGCGCGGATCAGTTCGGCCGACTCCTCCGGGGTCACCTCTCCGGTGTTGCGCAGCACCGCGAGTTCGGCGTCGCTGACGCCGCCATAGGGCACGGCATGCAGCGTCTCGCCTTCGATGTGCATCTTCACAAGGTTGCAGGCCATTTCGTAGGTGGAATACCACCGCGGCCCCACCGCGACGTCGAGCGCGCCCGCGTACACGATATGGTGCGCGTTGTCCCAGCCGATCGCGTTGCCGATCTCCACCGTGGAGCGTGCGCGATACGCCTTGTGCCCGGTAGTGTAAGAGCGGTTCCACAACAGCCGGTCCTGCACGTCCATCAGTCCGGAGAAGCACAGTTCGGCCAGCACTTCCTTGCGGTTCGCGGTTTCCTCCATCAGCCCGAGGAACACGCGATAGGCATCGACCACCTGGCCGCGATGCACCAGGGTCTGCCAGTTGTTCAACCGCTCCCGCAACGGAGCGGCTTCGCGCAACGGCTCCTGGTCCGGCCAGTACACCACCGGAGCCGGGGGGGCCTCGACCTTGCCGATGTTGCCACGCGACCTCGTATAATGGCCGGGTGCCTTGTTGATCTTCTGGTTCCAGATATCCAGGCCGCTGGGAATGTACCAGATGGTCTGCGCCATCGGCAGCATGGCCAAGTGGCTCGGCAGCATCTTCGCCAGGTTGAGCGTGGCTCGCGCGCTCAGCAGGCAGTGGTCGTTGTTGACGAAATTGGGGTAGCCGTCGTCAATGCGTTCATGGTATGGCACATGCGTGTACGGCGCATGGATGCGCACGCCCTCGGCGACGATCTCGTTCAACGGCCGACCGGCACGGACCAGATCGTAATACACCTCGCTGGCGCCGACCTGGTCGCGCATGATGATGCGGTCTTCCAGTTTGGCGTAGAGGCTGCCTGCCTCGGCACGATCGGTCGCGGTTGGCGTCTGCATATCCATCACGGTTCCTCCGGCTGCATGCACATTAGCCAGCATCCTACGCTTGACATGGCGGTGCCGACAACCATGGTGGCGGCGAGGAGGATCGGCGCCATGCCAACGAACAATTCGGAGTGGGCCATCAGCACGGTGGTGGGCGCCGGCGCGCAGGGTTATTCCGGCGATGGCGGCCCGGCCGCGATGGCGCTGCTGAACAACCCGTTCGATCTCGCATTCGATGCCGACGGCAACCTGTTCTTCTCCGATACGTTCAATCATTGCATCCGACGAGTCGATGCGCGCACCCGGGCGATCGCCACGATTGCCGGCACCGGCGAACGCGGCTTCTCCGGCGATGGCGGCCCGGCGACGCACGCCTTGCTGAACGAGCCATACGGCGTCGTGCTGGATCGTGCCGGCACGGTGTATTTCGCCGACCGGCTGAATCGCCGGGTGCGGCGGGTGGATGCGCCCGGCATCATTTCGACCCTGGCGGGGGATGGCTCCGGCAAGTTCAGCGGCGACGACGGACCCGCGGCACGAGCCGGACTCGCCGAACCGAACGGCCTGGCACTGGATGCAACGGGGGAAAACCTGTTCATCGCCGACGTCGCCGATCATCGGGTGCGCGTCGTCGATCTGGTCAGCGGAACGATCGGCACGTTCGCCGGTACCGGCGAAGCGCGGCATGACGGCGATGGCGGGCCGGCGACGCGCGCGGGGGTTTTCGGCGCGCGTGCGGTGGCGCTGGCACCGGACGGTGCGCTGTACATCCTCGAACGCCAGGGCAGCAGCCTGCGCCGCGTGCGGAACGGAATCATCGAGACGGTGGCCGGTACCGGCGCACGCGGCTGCGCCGGCGATGGGCATGATGCGCGCCATGCCGTGTTCAACGCGCCGAAGGAGATGGCGGTCGATGCCGACGGCAACGTATTCATCGTCGATACCGAGAACCACGTGATCCGCCGCATCGACGCGCGAACCTGGATCGTTGCCACCATCGCCGGTACCGGCACCGCGGGGCCCGGCGGCGATGGCGGGCCGGCGCGCCAAGCCGGGCTCGCACGGCCGCACGGAGCCACTGTCGGGCCGGATGGCGCGGTGTATGTCGGCGACAGCGAAAATCACCGCATCCGCAAGCTGACCCGCATAGGCGGGTAAAGGTGGTTCAGCGCCGCAGCACGGTGCGGCCCGCGTACCGCGCCGCCGGGCCCAACGCCGCCTCGATGCGGATCAACTGGTTGTATTTCGCCAGGCGGTCGCTGCGCGACAGGCTGCCGGTCTTGATCTGTCCGCAATTGATCGCCACCGCCAGGTCGGCGATCGTCGAGTCCTCGGTCTCGCCGGAGCGGTGACTGATCACCACGCGCCACCCGGCCCGTTGCGCCAATTCCACCGTCTCCAATGTTTCGCTCAACGTGCCGATCTGGTTTACCTTCACCAGGATGGCGTTCGCGGAGCCGGCTTCGATGCCGCGCCGCAGCCGCTCCGGGTTGGTGACGAAGATGTCGTCGCCGACGATCTGGATTTTGCCACCGAGCTCTCTGGTCATGTGCTGCCAGCCTTCCCAGTCGTCCTCGGCGCAGCCATCCTCGATCGACGCAATCGGATAGCGCCCGATCAACTCCTCGTAATAGCGCACGATGCCCGCCGCATCGAGTGTCTTGCCCTCGCCGGCCAGCACGTATTTGCCATCGTGGTAGAACTCGCTGGACGCCGGATCGAGCGCGAACATCACGTCCTCGCCCGGGCGGTAGCCGGCATGTTCGCAGGCCTTGGCGATGAAACCCAGCGCCTCGTCGGCCGATTTCAAATTGGGGGCGAAGCCGCCCTCGTCGCCGACATTGGTGCTGTGGCCGGCATCGTGCAGACCCTTCCGCAGGCTGTGGAAGATTTCCGAGCCCATGCGCACGCCGTCCGCCACCGTGCCGGCGGCAACCGGCATGATCATGAACTCCTGGATGTCGATCGGATTGTCGGCGTGCTTGCCGCCGTTGACGATGTTCATCTGCGGCACCGGCAGCGTGCGCGCGTAAACGCCGCCGACATAGCGGTACAGCGGCATCCCCAGCTCCGTCGCCGCCACCTTCGCCACCGCGAGCGATACCCCGAGGATCGCATTGGCGCCGAGCCGCGACTTGTTCGCGGTGCCGTCCAGGTCGATCATGATGTCGTCGATCTTCACCTGTTCCGTGGGGTCCATGCCGCTGATGGCGTCGAATATCTCACCCTCGACATTGGCGACCGCCTGCAGCACGCCCTTGCCGCCGAAGCGCGATTTGTCGTCGTCGCGCAGCTCCACCGCTTCGTGCGCGCCGGTGGAGGCGCCGGACGGGATGGCGGCGCGGCCCATGGCGCCGCTGTCCAGCACCACATCGACCTCGATCGTGGGATTGCCGCGGCTGTCGAGTATCTCGCGGGCGACGATATCGGCGATCGAGGACATGCGTGCCTCCTGGGTGCTGCGCGCGCTGTCCGTACCACCTTGGCCGCAGCGGTGCCAGACCGATGGTGTCGGGTTGCCACACCGGCACATTGGCGCCGGGACGACTGTCTTATCCGCGCGCCGGCTTATCCGCGCATCGGCGTGGCACCACGGTGACGCGACCCTGCCTTTCCGGCTGTTGGCTCTACCGGCCGATGCGGCAGGGTCGCCCGGGCAGTGCAGCCTCGCCAGGCGATCACCGGAATGTGCGCCGCGGCGACGGCGGTTCCCGCATATCGATGGCGCAACTGCGCCGCCTGCCCGTGTGCGCGGCGCCAGGAAGCGTGCCCGTAGGAGGAACAGAATGCGCCGTCGCCAAATCTTGCTCGCCGCCACGCTGGCGGCATCCATCGCCTCGCCCGCCTGGGCGGACGCCAACGTCTATTACCACGCCGGCGGCTGGGATGCGTTCGACGGCCAGGGCGCTAACGGCCAGCCGCTCTGCGGCGTCGGCAGCCGCAATCCCGCCGACGGGCGGGCGTTCTCCCTGCGGTTCCAGATCGGCGGCGACGAGGTGACCTTCATCGCCAGCAAGCCGAGCTGGAACATCCCGGACGGCGCGCAGATTCCGGTTGTGGTGCAGGTGGGCCTGCAGCGGCCGTGGTCCGAACAGGCGGTGGGCAGCGGCGAGCGCGTGCAATGGACGCTGGACCGCGCGGATATTCAGACCTTCGACGGGCAGTTCCGCCGTGCCGCGTCGATGACGGTGACGTTTCCGTCAGGGAACGAGAAACCGTGGATCATCGCGCTCGACGGATCGACCGCGGTGAGCAATGCGATGGGCCGCTGCGTGACCGACCTGACGCAGCGCGCCGCCGCCGCGCGGCCATCGGCGGCGCCGGCGGCGGCAGAGCAAAATACGACGCAGCCATTCGATGCCGGACCGGCCACGCCAGGCAACCCGGCCCCGGCGCAGCCGGCGGCGCCTGCTCAGCAGACCCAGCCCAACAAGTCGCATTGACCGGCGGCTGGCGCACGGAACGCAGCCGTGCGGTAATCGGTCAACCGGTTGGGGAGGGAAAGCGATGAGCCAGGTTGCGGAACGTCCGATGGCGCGCCGGGGGCTCGCCTGGTTCGAACTCAAGCAGGAAATCGAAGACTTCCTTTACCAGGAAGCCGATCTGCTCGATCAGCGGCGCTTCAAAGAGTGGCTCGACCTGCTGGCGGAAGACCTGGTGTATTTCATGCCGGTCCGCCGCAATGTGAAATTCGGCCAGCACGCCGAGCGCGAGAACACCCGGCAGGGCGAGGGCATAAGCTGGTTCGACGAGGACAAGTGGACGCTGACCAAGCGGGTGGAGCAGATCCTGACGGGCGTGCACTACGCCGAGGAGCCGCTGTCGCGCGTTACCCACATTGTGAGCAATGTGCGGCTGCTGGAGGTGTCGCCGTCGGCGGAAGACGCGCGCGACGTGACGGTCGGCTGCCGGTTCCTGGTATATCAGAATCGCGTCGAATACGAGACGACCATTTTCGTCGGCCGGCGCACCGACACGTTGCGGTGCGCCGGCGCGTCGTGGCAGATCGCGCGGCGCGAACTGGTACTGGAGCAGAACGTGCTGCTGGCGAAGAATCTGAGTGTGTTTTTCTGAACGAGGTGGGTGATGATCGAACTCATCGGCATCAAACCCGGCGCAAAGCTGCGCGTCGTCGGCGGCATCACCGCCGAAGTGGTAGAGGCGATCAACGACGAATGGGTGCGGGTGCGGCTTGTCGAGGTATCGGCGGGACGCGGCACGATTGGTGCCGAGGAACTCTGCCACGCCACGGACGTGATCGAGGTCATGTGAGCATGTTGCGCATCGGATTCCTGCCGAGCGACTTCAACCCGATGCTGCTGATGCTCGGCGAGCCGGAGGATCTGCGCGCGCTCGGCGGCGTGCTGCGCAAGTTTGCCCGCGACGGCGGCTCCGTGCGGCTGGACGAGTTGGCGTTTTGCTCGACGTCCGCTGTGAATTTGACGCTGGCGGCCGGAACCCCGGCGGGGGTGTTTCCACCGACCGAGACGGATCGGCGCTTCGTCTGGCGCATCGATCCCGAGCAGGCGACGGCGTTTGCCGGCATGGCCGACCTGCTGGCGGAACCCGGGCGGATCGCCGGGTCCGAGCTGCTGGAATGCGGTATCGCCGAGGGGATCGCGGTGAAACTGTCACGCGGCGAATACACTGATGACTTTCTGTTGCCCGCGACCTGACCGGCCTCGACCGCTCCTGGCGCACGATGCGGCAGCGCTGCGTGGACCGGATACGGGCGTCGGGGGCGGCAGACGTGCGGTGAAAGGCGGAGCGCACGGCCTCATTTATGTGCAGCCAGCGGCAGGCCGCATGCTGCCATAATGCGGCGCGCCAGACGTTCAAAGTCGGCGCCGCAGTCCTGCACTGCCTTCTGATGGCCGCCAAAAGCACCGTCCGCCGGCCGCAGCTTGAACATCGGCTTGCGCGCCTCCTGAGCCAACGGCATCAAGGAGCGGTAATCCTTCAGCACCGCGAGGCACTGCGAATCGGTTTCCACACTGTCAGGCCCGCCAGTCTGCTCGTTCAGAACATGATGATGATACGCCGCCGGAATCCGCGCCATCCAGCGGCCGAAAGCCCGTGCCGGCCGGCCGGCCTGGACCGAATGTCGCATCACCACATAACCGGCCGGCACCATAGCGCCTTCCGGCAGTGCAATGCCCGGGTCGCGACTTCTTTGACGCGACGCCTGCCAGATGTCGCGCCAATTCCGCAACGTCGGCCCCATGTTGCGCAGCCCTTGCAGGGAGAACAGATCGGCCCCCAATGGCACGACGACAAAGTCGCAGCCCAACAGCACGGTGCGATTCAATGCGCCAAGGTTGGGGCCAACATCGATCAGCGTCACATTGGCGTCGAACTGAATGCCCGCCGCCACAATGGTGCGAGCAAAGGTGCTCATCACACGAAACGAGCGTTCATCGCCATTGGCACAACGCGGCCAAGCGTCCGACAACGCATCCTCAAGGCTGGAGAGTTGCAAGTCGCCGACCAGCAATCCGATATGGTCGTCGATCTCCTCCACCGACGGCGGCACTATGTCGCCGGTGCCGCGAAATTGGGGCGAGACAGCACCGTAGATCGTGGGACCGGGCGAGGCCTCCCAAATCTCCTCCAAGCGTTCCTCTTCCAGAAACATGCTGGTCAGGTTGGCTTGCGGATCGAGGTCGGCCGCGATCACCCGCACTCCAAGCTCCGACAGCATCCAGGCTACATGATAAACCAGCGAGGTCTTGCCGACTCCGCCCTTGTTGTTGAAGAACCCGATCGTCTTCACGGCGCCGACCGGAGGGTGACATGCACATAGGTCGGTTCGACCCGAAATTCGGGCGCGGGATTGCCATTCCTGGCCAGCGCCGCGCGCGCGCGCGGTATCCCCGACCCGAATCGCTGGATAAATCCAAGTGCCTTGGCGGCCTCGCCCAGGGTGGGATTGCGGTAGTCGGTCAACCCCTCGACCCCGAAGGACTCCAATGTGACCGCACCGTATGGACCGCCCGGACTGGCAATTTCAACCCGATCCGAAAACCAGGTAAGACGCACCGGAGCGGCGGTCCCCTCATAGGTCCGGTGTATCACCGCATTGCGCGCCAACTCTTGCAGCGCGACGGCTGGGTAGGTGGCCTGGTCGCGCTGCACAGGGCCGGACAATTCGGCGCTCACCGCTATGTTCACCTCGATGATCTCGTCGATACGACGCATCACGTCTGCCAGCGGTCCACTGATCTCCTTATGGTCTTGCACGACATCGCTGATGTCACCACTGGGATAACGAACGAACTGGACATACGCGCCCGGTATCCAAGACCGCGGATCCTTGCCGCAGATCAGGAGTCCGGCCGCGGTTGGCCGGCCATCCGGCGCCAGCAAACGTAGTGCCCGAAGTTGATCGGTGATCTCTCGTCCATTCTCTGCCAGTACATCCCGGGGGACGACTGTGGGCAGGTATTCTTCACGGAACCTCAGCAAATCCAGGTCATCGACCGAAGTACCCGGCACGGGCTGTTGGTCGAACGGCAAATTGCCCCACCGTCGCTTTTCCGTCAGCCGCCGCTCTTCTTCGGGAGTCGCGAAGCCTTTCCTAGGGCCGATCCGAACACAGACGCGCCCCTGGTATTTCAGCGGCGGATTGTCCGACGGCGTAACTTCGACGATTGCCATCGTGCAACCATCGAGCTCGTGCTTATAGACATGCATGACAGGAAAAGGCGTTATGTTACCATCCGATCGGAAGCCCGCCAAGGTTTGCAGTAGCCTTTCACTGATCTCGACATTCGCACAATCGCCATTGTTCCGTACCCCGACAAACAGCACTCCGATCTGCCGCCTGTCAGGCATATCGTTGGCGAACGCGCAGATTGCCTGACCGAACTTGCTCTTGTCTGTGATGCTTTCTGTCCGCTCGACATGATCGGCCTCGAGGTCACGCAAAAAGCGACGGAGTAGATCCTCTGACAGCATGGTGCGGCCCCAACCGGCGTGGCGTTACGATAGCATCTGCGGTCCGCCCAGGTCATCCCCCCGGCCGGTTCCCCAGCAACCGGGTCCAGCCATGCGGGTCGGGCGCCGTGCCGTACTGAATCCCCACGATCGTGTCGTACAGCTTCTGGGTCAGCGCGCCGGTGCGCCCGCCGTTGATCACATAGCGCTCGCCCTTGAAGCCCAGCTCGCCGACCGGTGAAATAACTGCCGCGGTTCCCGTCCCCCACATTTCCAGCCGGCCCGCCTGCGCCGCCGCGACAACCTCGTCGATCGCCACCGGACGCTCCGCCACACGCAGCCCCCAGTCGCGCAGCAGGGTCAGCACCGAATCGCGCGTGATGCCGGCCAGGATCGCGCCGTTCAACGGCGGCGTGATTACCTCGTCGTCGATCTTCAGCATGATGTTCATCGTGCCGACCTCGTCGAGGTAGCGGTGCTCGACGCCGTCCAGCCATAGCACCTGCGTATAGCCCGCGTGCTGCGCCTCCTCCGCACCATACAGGCTGGCGGCGTAATTGCCCGCGGTCTTTGCCGCACCCAGGCCGCCCTTCACCGCCCGCACATATTTGTCGCTGGCAAGGATGCTCACCGGATTCATCCCCTCCTTGTAGTACGCCCCCACCGGCCCGACGATCACGTAATACAGGTAACTGCTCGAGGGATGCACGCCGAGGAACGTCTCGGTCGCGATCACCGTCGGCCGGATATACAGCGACGTGCCCGGCAGCGACGGCACCCAGCGCTGGTCCACCTCCACCAGCGCCCGGATCGATTCCTCGACCATCTCCGGGTCTAGTTCGGGAATGCACAGGTAATGCGCCGAGTGGTTCAGCCGCCGCGCGTGGTCCGGCAGGCGGAACAGCCGGACGCGGCCGTCGCGCCCGCGAAACGCCTTCAGCCCGTCGAAGATCGCCTGGCCGTAGTGCAGCACGCAAGTCGCCGGATCGAGCATGAACGGCGCGTAGGGAACGATGCGGGGATCGTGCCAGCCCCGGCTTTCGTCATATTCCATCAGGAACATGTGGTCCGTGAACACCTTGCCGAAGGCAAGGGTCGCATCGGCGGGAGGCTGCTTCGGATGCGCGGTCCGGGTAATGGCGATCTCGGTCACTGCTTTCTCGTGGATTTTGGTTGATCCGTGACAACTATATTACCCCAAGGCCGGGCGGAAGGGTAATGGCTCGCGTGGCGCCGCATATTGGGCAACCGCTATACGGCCGGGCGCCAAGCGCTTCTCAGGCCGGCCTTGCACAATCCATCCGGTATTTCCTCCAGGTTTGATAGGACCAGGCGCTCGGATCGCGCGGGCTCAACTGCAATGTGGGGCCAAGGCGGTGCCGCACCTCTTGCGGGCGAGCGCCGCGGCTGACAGCAGTCCCGCGCGCGTCGCCGCGGCATCACTGGCAAAACCACAGGTGAGCCGCCGGAAAGAGGACACGCAAAACGCCACATGGGCTGTCGCAAACGACGGGTCACGGCCGAGTGCGTTGCGCAACAGCGATCGCACCGCCGCGAGGGCGTCGCGATTGCGCCGGAGCAGGTGCCACATGCCCCGCTGACAGAACTCCCGGGCTTCCGGGTGGCTTGTGGTGGGCGCGGTCGCGCTCGGCGACGCTGATCTCAGGCTCCGGACGGTATCAGCCCGCCCGGCGGCACACGCTGCCACAATGCGCGCATCACGGCGGCATGTACGGCGGCCTCGGAACCATCCGCCGGAACCACCACGCAGCGCTCCGGCGCCACGCGGGCGATCACGCGGAAACCTTCGTTGACGCGCGCATGGAACGCGGCGTCCAGGCGTTCGTAGCGGTCGGCGACCCCACCGCGCGTGCGCAAGCGCGCCAACGCAACCGCATCCGAAACGTCGAGCACGATCGTCACGTCGGGCACCAGCCCGATCAGACCGGTAAGCGTGGCGATCATCGCGCGATCCGCGCCCTGGCCGCAGCCTTGATACGCCATGGTGGAATCGGCGAAGCGGTCGCACACCACCCACGTGCCCGCGGCCAAGGCAGGGCGGATCGTCTGCTCCACATGCTCGGCGCGGGCGGCAAAGTGCAGCAGCGCTTCCGCGGGCGCCGACCAGGCAATCGTGCCGGACAGCAGCAGCTCCCGCAGCAATTCCGCGCCGGGGGCGCCGCCTGGCTCACGCGTGCGCAGCGCCGGCACGCCGAGATCGCCCAGCGCATCGGCCAGCAGGCGCGCTTGCGTCGATTTGCCGGCGCCCTCGCCGCCTTCGAACGTGATGAAACGACCGCGCGTCACGTTGCACCCTCACCTCCTGGCCTTCCGGCGACGTCCCTCCTCTCCCGCGAAGCGGCCGAGGGTTTATTCGTCAGCTCCCGGTGACATAGTGCGACAGCACCGCCATGGCACGGCCCGGCAGGTTCAATTTCGGCACGTCGGCACCGGCGAGCAGGGGAACGTCCATCGACGGGACTCCCTGGCCGGCCACGGTCAGCTTGCCGAGTGTCGTCCCCTTCGCGACCGGCGCGCGAATCGGCGCGTCGTAGCTGATCTGCACCTTGGCATTCCTGCGCCAGTCGCGCGGCATGGTCACCACCAGGTCGTGGCCGCTGACCAGCGGCACATCCGGGCTGGCACCGAGCCACACTGGGGCCTGGTCCACGACATCGCCGGCCGTGAACAGCGTTACGTCCTCAAAATTGGCGAACGCCCAGTCCATCAGCCGTTCGGATTCCTCGGACCGCTCGCGGTTGGTGTCCATGCCGTTCAGCACCAGCACCACCCGCCGGTCGCCCCGCTTCGTGCTGGCGACCACGCCGAAGCCGCCCGCCTCGGTGTGCCCCGTCTTCAGTCCGTCCGCCAACCCCCGCTGCACCAGAGGATTCCGGTTCTGCTGCTCTATGTTGTTATATTTGAAGGTCTTTTCCGAGTCGTAGTGATAGTATTGCGGGAACTGCCGGATGATGGCGGACGCCAGGGTCGCGATATCATGGCAGCTCATGTAGTGGTCGGCGGCTGGCCACCCGGTCGCATTCATGAAATGCGAGTTGGTCAGGCCAAGTTTTTTCGCCGTGTCGTTCATCAGCTCGGCGAATTGCTCCTCGGATCCCGAAATGGCCTCGGCCAGCACAATGCAGGCGTCGTTGCCGGAATCCACCACAATGCCGCGGATCAGGTCCTCGACGGACACCGTCGTGCCGACCTGCACGAACATCTTGGAACCGCCCATCCGCCAGGCCTTCTCCGACACCGGCAATTGGTCGTCGAGCTTCATGCGTCCGCGCGCGAGCCGCCCATACACGATGTAGAGCGTCATCAGCTTGGTCATCGACGACGGCGGCATGCGTTCGTCCGCGTTCTTGTCCAGCAGCTTCGCACCGGTGTTGAAGTCCTGGATATAGGCCCAGCGCGCGGTGGTATCGACCGGGCCGATGGGCGTATCGGCCGGGCTGGCGCCAGACCCCGCGGCGGCCGCGGCGTCCTTCGGCGGTGCCTTTGCGCCGGCCGCCGGCGCGAGGTGCTGCGCCAGACGGCGCGGCCGTGCCAGCGCCAGCCGGGCAGCAGCCAGCAGCGCCGGCCCAAGCAGGGTGGAACCAAGCAACGCGGAACGACGGGTCAGCATCGCGCAACTCCTATTCGACCACGATCCGCGCATCGACGATGCCGGCGCGAATCGCCTGATCCACGGCAACATCGGCCGCGGCAACGCTGCCGAGCGGACCGATCATCACCCGAAACTCCTGATCTTGCCCATCAAAAATCCGTTCGATGCGCGGCGCCAGCCCGGCCAGCCTCGCCCGCTCGATCGCCGCGTATTGGTAGGACTGGAAGGTATCGAGTCGCACCCACAATCGACCGGGTTGCGGCGGACCTTGCGTGACGGTCTCCGGCAGGCTTTCCGGCATCCCGGCCCGCGGCGCGACCGGCCGGAGGGCGACCGGCAGCGGCGCTTGGCCGCTTTCCTGCCGCGCGCCGGCGGGCGGCGGGAGAGCAGTGGCAGACACGGCGGCAAGCGGCGCCGCTGAGATCGGCAGGCTCGGCGCGCCAGCCATGCGTCGTTCGGCGGCCTCGCTCGGCCGCGGCAGCACTGTCAGGCGCACCTGCGCCACACCGTCCTCCGGCATCCCCAGCAGCACGGCGACGCGCCGGGTCACCTGCACCAGCCGGCGCGGCGTCGGCGTGCCGCGGTCGTTGATGCGCACCAGCACCGAGCGGCCGGTTTCCAGATCGGTCAGCCGCGCGATGGCGGGAAGCTGCAGCGTGGGATGCGCGGCGGTCAGCGCTGCCTGGCTGAATACCTCGCCATCCGTGGTCAGCCGAGGCGGCCCGCCGGGGTAAACCGCGGCAAGGCCGGTTTCATCAAGGTCGTGGCTCGCACGCGGGTACCACCACGTGCCGCCGGACTGGTATGGCAGGCCCAGCACGTAATGCGGGTTTGCCCGGGGCGGAGTCTGGCAGCCGGCAAGCAGCGTCCCCAGCGCGACGGCGCAGCACAGGCCACCGACCAGGTACCGCGCGCGCCGTGCCGCGGCGATGACCCTGGGCATCGGTGCCCGCGCGGCGACTCTGGTGCTGCAACCTGGCATGCGCAGTGTCTGCCATGGAGCCTGACGCCGGGGCAATGCGCCCTCGCGCCGCCCAGGCCGCGCGGCCTTCCTCGGGGCGACCGGTGAAGCGGCCGGCCCGGCGAATGGCCGGGCGATCAGACCATGAGGCCGCCGGCCTTCACGGCGAGCGTCGCCAGATTCGCGGCGCTGCTGCTGGCGCCCGGCGGCGTGTTCTCCTGCATGGTGAGCAAGTACTGGTCGGTCAGGCTGGTCACGTAGTTCCGATCCTGCAGCTTGGAGATGTCCAGGCGGGAGCTGATCGCGTTCATTTGCGCCGACTGGTCCTGGAAGACGATGTTCTGGGGGATGCCAAGCGCGGTCGTGATGACCTGGAAGTTGGTAACACTCGCGAAGACGTCGTTGATCGAGGTGATCGAACTGGCCTGGCTGAGAAAGGTGAGCGCATTCGCCAGGCCCGGCGTCGCCTGGTCGAGCCCCTGGCGCCACTGAACCTCGGCGTAGGCGTTGGTCAGGGTGGAGACGACCTGCGGGTTCTGCAGCTCGGACAGGCCGTTCTGCGCGAAATTGTATGTCTGGACGGTGCTCAGCCAGGTAGGGTTGGCCATCTGGTTGACCAGCGAAGTGGGGTCGGCTGGATTGGACAGAAGAATCTTCTGCGCCAACGCCGTCTCGCCGATATAATTGGACAGGCCGTTCGCGGTCAGCAGAACCTGCTGCACGTTGGGGTTCAACAGCGCGCTTTGGATGCTGGTGGCGTTGGCGACCGCCGTCTTGAACGCCGTGATGGTGTTGGCGATCTGCGGTTGCAGCGCTTCCCGGGCGACGCCGGCCGTCTGCTCCTGCTGGGCGAGCGTGAGGTCGGTGATCGGGTTGCCGGAGGAAACGAATGTGGTGGCGGGCGACGACGACGAGCCACTGTACAGCGCCGCCAGGATCGAGGCAGTGGCGTTGGAGGAGCTTTCCCCCGAGAACAGCAGGTTGTAGTTGATCCCGCTGACGAAACCGCTCATGTGTCCGCTGCCCTGTGATGCCTCACGCAAGTCGCCGCCGCATGCCAGTCGGGCCATGATGCCGCGGGGCAGCTTAAGCGACTCTTAACGGGTCGGGCGGGACAGTGAACGGCCCCGACCATGGCTTGGTCGCAAATGGATGGCTGATGGCAGGCCGCGGGCGTGGCTGGCCGAGCCGGACGGCGCATCAACGTATCGTGAACGGACCGGTCTTCCGCGCCGTGCGACGCGCCGGCGCTGCCATGTGCTCCTCGGGGATTCTGCTGCCCTCGGAACGGATGCCGGCGTCCTGAGTTCGCCGCGAACGCGTCAGAGTGGGATTACCAGCAGGGTGTCGATTTTGTGGCTGTCGAGCACGACGATCCGCTCGATGAAGCGGTATGGCCGGCCGGCGATGCCGACGCGGTCGAGATAGCGGCCGGTGGCAAACAATTGAGTTCCGCCGTCGTGCATGATCCGCGCGGCGAGGAAGTTCGAGCGCACCTCCGCGACACCGCCATCCACCCGGGTTATCCGGGTCGGGCCGATGATGTGCCGGTAGCGGTGCGGTTCGAAGATGTTGGCCTTGCGCAATGCCATCACCCGGTCGGTCAGCATTCCGCGCGACACGGCATAGATCACCCCGTGCCGCAGCCCGGCGGCGTGGTCGGCCCGGCTGATGACCAGATAGCGGCATTGGTCGGTGAAGAAATCCGGCCACTCCTCCAGGCGGTCGTCGTCGATGCAGTCGGCATAGGCGGCGATCAGCTCGTCGATGCCGGGGCGAATGGCGCCGCTGTCCGTCGTGCGGTCGTCCATGACAGGGTCTGCGTGCGGCATCAGCCACCCATCAGAGCGCGGTATTGCTTCCAGAAGCCGCGGATCGCCGCCTCGGTCGCACGGAACGGCTGCGATTCGGCGTCGTGGCCGCCCATCATGACCACGCCGCTCCCCGCATCGTCGTAGCGCAACGCGCGCTGCACGAAGCCGCCGACACACCCGTCTTCCAACGAGATGAAGCCGGCGGCACCGACCAGGTTGCCTTGGCGGAGGCGGCGCTCGGTCATCGCCTCGTCGTCGTCGTCGAAGCCGAGGTGGATCCAGTCGAGTTCGCTGCGCTCCAGGCCGCGTGGCCGGATCACCCGCACGGCGATGGTGTTGCGGATTTGCTGCAGCACCATCGCGGGGAACACCGTGAGGATCTGCACCGAAACGCTGTCGCCGTACTCGTCAACCGATTCGATGATCGAGTTGTCCTGCAGCCGGAATTCGCTGTCTGCACGCAGCGCCGCCTCCTTATAGTCGGCGTCCTCCGCCGCGTAGTCCATCTTCGCCTGGCTGAAAGCATTGCCGCCACTGGCACCGATGGTGATGCCGCCCGGCTGGCTCAGCCGGTTGATGCGGAACGTGGTGAGGAACAGGGGGAGAATGCTGGCGTGGTAGTTGTCCTTGACGTTCTCAAAATAGAGTTTCCAGTTGTTCGGCAGGACCTGGGTGCTGCGCCCCAGGATGTGCGCCGGACGATTGAGCACACGACGGATGCCGCCGGTGACCTCGGGACCGAGATAGTCCTCCAGCTCCGGCGCAACGGCGCAAAACGAGCCGAACACCAGCCCGGCGAGTTCGGCAACTTTCAGCCGCGCCAGGTTGTGTTCATTCTTGCGGAATTCGGGCGGCATGCCGCCCTGGCGCTTCACCCCGTGCTCGAACGCGACGCCGGTCAGATGCCCGGCGAGGTCATAGGTCCAGCCGTGGTAGATGCAGCTTATCTCCTTCACGTTGCCGCGCCGCTCGTAGCACAGCAGGTTGCCGCGGTGGACGCAGCGGTTGACGAAGCCATTGATGCTGCCCGAGGTATCGCGCGCCACGATCACCTCGGCCTCGCCGATTGTCGTGGCGACATAATCACCCGGGTTGGCGATCTCCGCCGCCAGGCACAGATAGTTCCACGTCGGCCCCTTGAAGATTTGCTCCTGCTCGAGCTGATACTGCGCGGGGTCGGTATAGAGCCGGAACGGCACTTCGCTCAGGCCGTTCGACGGCCACGTCATGGACTGCATGCCGAGTTCGGACATTGGCTGCGGCCTCCCACCGGGTTGTTGGACGCGACCCGCGCCGATCATCGCCGGCGGCTGGGTTTGGCGCCCACCCTAGGACAAAGCCTGCGCAGGGCAAAGGTGCAAGCGGCTCTGACCTTCGGGCGTGGAGGCCGGCAGGCCTGCTGTCGAGCGATCCCTTCAGGCCCGGCGGCGGTAGGATCGTTTGCTGCCTGAGACGTCTCATGGATGTCTCGTTTCACGGTGGGAGAGACGATGCTGCGTGGCTTAAGCGTTGGCCGGGGCGATTCCGGAGCGCCCCGCAGGGAACGCGGCGGCATTGGGTGAGACGTAGCCGGCGCGGGCGCCGCACGGTCCGGGGGGGAACGGAGTCTCATAGGCGTCTCGTTTGGCTGCGCCGGAGACCGTGGTGCGTGCGGTAAGGCGGCCGGCGCGGGAGCTGGATTTGCTTTCCGTCATCCTGCTGGCCAGTGCGGGACGCGCCAGCGCAAGGAATTTTGCAGGGAAAAACGGAGGGCACGGGAGTCGGAGCGGCTCCTTGGTCGGGGGCTACATAAGGCGACGCTCAACAATAAACGAACCGGCCGCGTCCGCGCGGCGTGATGCCCATTGGGCATAGCAATCCGTCGCGGCGGACTGTTCTTGCAGCCCACCCGTTCGATCGGAGTCCCCTGCGACAAAAGCCGCTTCCCGCGGTTGAGCGAATCGACGGGCGGTAACGTGTGTAAAGCCTGAGCAGGCCTCGAAAGGGAAGTCGTGGACGCCGACCCGGCCGGAGTACGGGGAAGGCAGCACGGTTAGGGGAAGCAGCCGACAGACGCACCTGGACTGGTCCACCGGGGTAAGGGGCACAGCACGTCGAGACAGGGGCTCGCGTAAGACGGCGCCCAACAATGAACGAATCGGCTGGACTTGCGTAGCGGGAGATTTCGCCGCGGAGGATTCCAGCGCGGACTCGTGCCGGATAGACTCGGCGGATGATCGATCCATCAGCGATTCGCGAGCGGTCTGCGGCGGTTGGTCGCGGGCTGAACGAGCGGACACGCCGGCAGTTCGCGGCGGTAGAAGCCCGAACGGCCGGCTATGGCGGGATCACCGCGTGCTCGCAGGCGACGGGGATCGCGCGAAGTACCATCGGCCGCGGGTTGAAGGACCCGAACGACCCCGCCTCGCTGTCGCGCGAGGTGCGCCGGCCCGGCAGCGGCCGGCCAGCCCTGACGGAGACGGACGCGACACTGCTGAAAGACCTGCGTCGGTTGCTCGAACCGGCGACCAAGGGCGACCCGATGCGGCCGTTGCAATGGGTCTCGAAGAGCCACGGAAGCTGGCGGCGGCGCTGTGCGCCATGGGGCACCAGGTCAGCAAGAGCACCGTTCCCAAACTGCTGGAGTTGTTGCACTACCGCCGGCAGGTGAATCGCAAGACCTTGGAGAGCAGCCGCAACCCCGACCGGGACGCGCAGTTCGAGCCTATCAATACCGCGGTGATCGCCATGCAGGCGGCCGGCAAGCCGGTCATCTCGATCGACACGAAGAAGAAAGAGCCAATCGGTCCCTACAACAACGCCGGCAGTGACTACCGGCCGCAAGGTTGCCCCGACCAGGTCAAGGTGCGTGACCTCGTTGACGCCGAACTCGGCAAGGTGGTGCCTTATGGCGTGTATGACATCACGGCCAATGCCGGCTGTGTGAGCGTGGGTATCGACAACGATACGGCGCAATTCTCGGTCAACTCGATCCGTCGCTGGCTGGACCTGATGGGCCGGGAGAGATACCCGGGCACTGACAAATTGATGATCGCGGCCGATGGCGGCGGTTTCAACGGATCGCGCGTGCGGCTGTTCAAGGTCGAACTGCGGAAGCTGGCTGACGAAACCGGACTGACCCTGCAAGTTTGCCATTACCCGCCGGGGACTTCGAAGTGGAACAAGCGGGGACTTCGAAGTGGAACAAGATCGAGCACCGGCGGTTCTGCCACATCACTGAGAACTGGCGGGGCACGCCGCCGACCAGCCGCATGGCGGTGGTCGAACTCATCGCTTCCACCACGACCAAGACCGGTCTGAAGGTATGCTGCGAGCTCGACACCCGGACTTACCCACAGGGGATCAAGGTCAGCGAGGCGGAAATGGCCAGCCTAAACATCAAAGGCGACGTTTTCCGCCCGGAGTGGAATTACACCATTTCCCCCAGGCCGGCTTGACGCGGTAATTGTTGGGCGTCGAGCTTAGCGTCGGCAGCCGGATTGCGCCCAAAGGGCCGCGTGTCGCGCTTCAACGACTCCCGGCATCAGACTTGGTCGCCAACACACGAACGATTGGGGCAGATGGCCACGTCAAGCGAGGGCATGACGGGTTGAGCCTGGGATTGCCCGCACCGTTTTCATCGCCGGTAGCGCATCGCGCCGGCCAGATGGACCGCAACGCGGACCGACAGGCGTCTCTTCCGCACATGTGGAGCGAGAGGCGTATTCACGCCGCTTTGACCGCGGCGATGAACTGCCCGACATCGGCGCTCATGCGTTCGGTCTGCTGCGATAGATCGCCGGCCGCATCCAGCATCTGCGCGGCGGCGACCCCGGTTTCCTGCGCGCCGCGGCTGACTCCGATGATATTGGTGCTTACCTCCTGCGTGCCGCTGGCCGCCTCGTGTACGTTGCGCGCGATCTCCTGCGTCGCCGTCCCCTGCTCTTCGACCGACGCGGCGATCGACGCGGCGATGCGGCTGAGCTCGTCGATCGTCTTGGCGATGGTCTCGATCGCCTGTACCGCCTCGGACGTCGCGGTCTGGATTTCGGCGATCTGCGCGCTGATGTCGCCGGTCGCCTTCGCCGTCTGGTTAGCAAGGTTCTTCACCTCCGCCGCCACCACCGCGAAGCCCTTGCCGGCATCCCCCGCGCGGGCCGCCTCGATGGTCGCATTGAGCGCCAGCAGGTTGGTCTGCCCGGCAATGCTGCTGATCAGCCCGACCACGTCGCCGATCTTCTGGGCGCCGCCGGCCAATGTCTTGACGATCGCGTCGGTGCGCCTGGCATCCTCGACCGCCTTGCTGGCGATCATGGAGGACTGCGCCACCTGCCTGGAAATCTCGGTGATCGAACTGGACAGTTCCTCGGCGGCCGAGGCGACCGTCTGCACGTTGACGCTGGCCTGCTCCACCGCGGCGGCGACCCCGGCGGCCTGCGCGGTGGTTTGCTCGGTGGTGCTCGAGAGCGACTGCGCGGTTGCCCGCAACTCGGTCGCCGCCGAGGCGATGATGCCAACCAGCGTGCCGGCGCTCGCCTCGAAGCTCCGCAACAGGGCATCGACCTTGCTGCCGCGCTGTTGCCGCTCGATCAGCAACGCCTCCTGATACACCGAGATGGCAATGTCCATGTCGAGCATCACGCGGGCGGTGACCGCGGCGAGCACTGTGCGCAGTTTGCCCGGCGACCAGCGATAGGCGCCGACGGCGAGATCGAAAAGCCGGTTCAGGACATAATTGTAGCCGCCGATGTACCAGCGAGGCTCCAGCCCGATCTTGTGGTGCACCAGGCCGATGCCACGCACGCTGTCATAATAGCCGGCGTCGAGGCCGCCGGTGAACAAGCGCTGCCAATGCGTCGTCTGGGCCCGCTTGAGACCGGGAACTTTCTCGCCCAGCATCGCCTGCAGGCGCGGCTCCGACATCACGTGCTGGTAGAACCCGTCCAGGATCGTCGGGAGTTTCGGCTCGGCGACCTGCCAGAACTCTCGCAGCAGCTTGCTGTCGTCCGCGCTGATGCGCATGAACCGCGCTCTGGCGCTCACGTCCCCGTCCGCGGCCGAGACCATGTCGTAACCCTCCATCATTGATGCCTTGCGTCCCGGCTGAGTCGGCCCGAGCGTCAGGGTCACCCAGTTTGGGCTGGAAGCGTCAATTTTCGGTAAAGCCTCCGAGGGGTCAGGCGGGCGGCGAATTCGCGGAGCGCGGCGTCGGTCGCCGCGCGGAAGCCGGTCGCGGGCCGGCGCTTCTCAACGCCGCCAGAGCCAGGCGACCAGCGCCAGCACCAGCGACACGGCGACCGAGACCAGCAGGCTGCTGCCGAGCGGGGCGTAGAAGCGGAATCCAGGGCGCTGCACGCTGATATCGCCTGGCAGCCCGCCGAGGCCCAGCCGCAGCAGCCATGGCCACGCCAGCCCAAGGACAACCAGGATCACGCCGGCAACGATCAGCAGCGGCCGCATGACGGCAACATAGAGCAATGTCCGCCCGGCCGGAACCGGTGGCACCCGCCGGGCGGCGCGGGCCCGGACCGCTGCGCCGGCCAGCCGATCCGCCGCGGCCAATCAGCGGCCTCGCTGCCGGGGCTGCAAGCGGTTACCGTGCCGGCCGCCTCGATTGACCGGCGAAGCGGCGCTTCCTGGGTCTTCACGCGGGAGTTCACGATGGACAAGCCCGGCAACCCGCCTGGCGGCGGACCGCGCGTCACCGGACGCACCGGCGGCCCCGCGGCACAGCTCCCGCCGGGCCTCGATGCCCGTTCGGCGGCCGTGCTGCGGGAAATCGTCGAACAATATGTCGAGACCGGAGAGCCGGTCGGCAGCCGCACGCTGTCGCGCCTGCTGCCGATGAACCTGTCGCCGGCGACCATCCGCAACGTCATGGCCGACCTGACCGAGGCCGGCCTGTTGTTCGCACCCCACACCTCCGCCGGAAGGCTGCCGACCGACCAGGGGCTGCGGCTGTTCGTGGACGGGCTGCTGCAGTTCGGCGAATTGTCGGAGGACGAGCGGGACACGATCTCCGCCGCGCTGGCTGCGTCCGGCCGCAGCCTGGAGGACACGCTGGCGGAGGCGAGCACCATGCTCTCCGGCCTGTCCGCCGCCGCCGGCCTGGTGCTGGCGCCGAAATCGGAAGGCGCGCTGCGGCACATCGAGTTCGTCCCGCTGGGGCCGGGCCGCGCGCTGGTGATCCTGGTGAGCGCCGAGGGCCAGGTGGAGAACCGGGTCATCGAGACGCCGCCGGGCACGCCCCCATCCACCCTGCAACAGGCCAGCAACTATCTGAATGCCCGGCTGTCGGGCCGCCCCCTGGCGGATGTCCGCCGCATCGTGGCGGAGGAACTGGCGGTCGATCGGTCGGAACTGGACACGCTGACGTCGCAGGTGGTGGAGGCGGGCCTGGCCACCTGGGCCGGCGGGGGACCGCGCGGCGCCAGCCTGATCATCCGCGGCCAGGGAAGGCTGCTGTCGGACGTGACGCAGATCGAGAGGCTGGCCGCGATCCAGGCACTGTTCGAGCGGCTGGAGGCGCAGGAGACCATGCTGCGTTTGCTCGAGTTGGCGGAACGATCCGAGGGAGTGCGCATTTTCATCGGCGCCGAGAGCGGGCTGTTCGGCAACGCCGGCCTGTCCATGGTGGTGGCGCCGGCGCGCAGCGAGGGCGGGCGGATCGTCGGCGCGATCGGAGTGATCGGGCCGACCCGGATCAATTACGGCCGGATCATCCCGGTGGTGGACTACACGGCGCGGGTGATCGGGCGGCTGCTGGGGTAGGGGAAAAGACCTCTCCCGCCTGCGGCGGGAGAGGTCGCCGCGCAGAGCGGCGGGTGAGACTGCCGCGTTGACCCGCGAGCCGCGCGGCGTCCATGGCCGCCCAGCGCAATGTTGCAACTTTGAATGTTCGTGGTGCATGGACAGGGGATGTTTAGGCCCGGTATTTGGTACGACGACGTCGGAATCCGCCACCAACTGGTTGGCCATGCCTTGCAAATGTGGCGCGACCATTGGGGCGCTGCAGGCTAGCACCCGCCAGTGCTTCGTCTGGATTTCCGCGTCTGGCCTAGTCCGACCACGGAGGGGGCCCACGATGGTTGGGCTGTCGGCACCGGTCGAGAGTCATTCGTTGGGCCGGTTGGCACAAAAGGCTTGCTGGCTCGGACTTCATAGAATAGACTAGCTTATCAAACCAGTTGATTAGCATGGATACCGCAAACACCATCGGCGCTTTCGTAGCCAAGACCCACCTGTCGGAATTGCTTGAGCGGGTGGAGCGTGGGGAAGTCATGACGATAACCCGCCGGGGCCGCCCGATCGCCCGGCTTGTCCCCATCGAAACAGCCACCCAGGATCGTGCCGCACAGGCGGTTGCCAGGCTGCGCGCCCTACGGCATGGCGCCACCCTGGGCGGGCTGGACTGGCGGGAACTGCGTGACACCGGCCGGTGCTGAGCATGCCGCGCCTCGTGCTGGATTGTTCCGTCGCGGTTGCCTGGTGCTTCGAGGACGAGGCTGCGCCCGAACTTGATGCCCTGCTGGACCGGATCCAGACCGAAGGGGCCGTTGTCCCGCCGTTGTGGACCCTGGAACTCGCCAATGTGCTCCTGATGGCTGCCCGCCGCGGGCGCATCGCGCGCGAGGCGGTCCAGGAACGGTTCGCATTGCTCGACATGCTGGCGATCGAAACCGACAGCCAGGGTAGTGGGACGGTCTGGCGCAGCACCGTATTGGCCCTGGCGCAGACCGAGACGCTGACGTTCCACGATGCCATCTATCTTGAGCTGGCGATTCGCCGCGGGCTGCCCCTGGCCAGCAGCGACAAGGCACTGCGCAGGGCCGCTGTGCAGCGCGGCGTGGCCGTCGCGCCCGCCACCGCTCCGCCCATCATCCCCGCGAAAGCGCAGGGCCGGACGGGCCCGGACGCCTGAGCCGGAGCCGGATCACCGCTTTCGCGGGGATGACGCCCACGCGGATCGTAAACCGGATCTTCATGATCGCGGCATACGATGGCGGGGCATTCCGTGACCCCCTCTGAAACCCGCTTTCCCCGAAACCCGCTTGTCCGGAACCCGTCTCCGCCCTAACTGAACGGCCATGAGCAACGAACCCGAAGCAATGCACGACACCCCACAGCCACCGTTCCCTGACGCCCGTCCTGACGCCGCGGCCGGCCCGGCCGCCACAGGCGCCGCCAACCAGAACGCGCCCCTGACGCAGGAGGCGGTGATGCAGGCCGCCACCGCCCGCATCGCCGCGCTCGACGCGGAGGTCGCGGAGCTGAAGGACCGCTGGATGCGCTCCGAGGCGGAGATCGCCAACGTCCGCGCCCGCGCCCGGCGCGAAGTGGACGAAACCCGGCAATACGCGGTGCAGAAATTCGCCGCCGACGTGGTCGAGGCGGCGGAAAACCTGCGGCGCGGCCTGGACAGCCTGCCGCCGCCCGAGCCGGACCAGCCGGAGATCGTCGGCAAGCTGCGCGAGGGCCTGGAAGGGGTCGAGCGCAGCTTCGTGGCGATCATGGAGCGCAACGGCATCAAGCGCGTGGACCCGACCGGCACGCCGTTCGATCCCAATCTCCACCAGGCCATGGCAGAGCAGGAGAGCGAGGCGTATCCGCCGGGAACGGTGATGCATGCCTGGACCCAGGCCTGGACGCTGAACGGCCGGTTGCTGCGGCCGGCGATGGTGGTCGTTGCCAAGGCGCCGCCGGCGGAACTGACCGCGGCGCCGGCCGCCGGGGCCGGCCGGAGCGCGAAACTGGACACAACGGCTTGACGCGCACCGCCAGGATGCCCACCCGGCCGGAAACCGTGCCGCTGGTGAACGAAAAACGCGGTGGCGACCCTTGCCCGGACCGCGGCACCCCCATACATCGGTGTCACATTAATCACCAAGGGACCCACGCGGTGCTTCGGGCCGCCCGGGTCCGCTGAAAGGAGCCTGACGCAATGTCCAAAGTCATCGGCATCGACCTCGGCACCACGAACTCCTGCGTCGCCATCATGGAAGGCAAGGACGTTCGGGTCATCGAGAACAGCGAGGGTGCGCGCACCACGCCCAGCATGGTCGCCTTCACCGACTCCGGGGAGCGCTTGGTCGGCCAGTCCGCCAAGCGCCAGGCGGTGACCAACCCGTCCAACACGCTTTATGCCATCAAGCGCCTGATCGGCCGCCGCTACGACGACCCGATGGTCGCCAAGGACAAGGGCCTGGTGCCCTACACCATCGTGCGCGGCGACAACGGCGACGCCTGGGTCGAGGCCCGCGGCGAGAAATATTCGCCGAGCCAGGTCAGCGCCTTCATCCTCGGCAAGATGAAGGAGACCGCCGAGGCCTATCTCGGCGAGCCGGTCAGCCAGGCGGTGATCACCGTGCCGGCCTATTTCAACGACAGCCAGCGCCAGGCCACCAAGGACGCCGGCCGCATCGCCGGGCTGGAGGTGCTGCGCATCATCAACGAGCCGACGGCGGCGGCGCTCGCCTACGGCATGGACAAGAAGACCGCCGGCACGATCGCGGTCTATGACCTCGGCGGCGGCACGTTCGACATCTCCGTGCTGGAGATCGGCGACGGTGTGTTCGAGGTGAAGTCCACCAACGGCGACACCTTCCTCGGCGGCGAGGATTTCGACGCCCGAATCATCGACTACCTGGCCGACGAGTTCCGCAAGGAGCAGGGGATCGACCTGCGCCGCGACAAGCTGGCGCTGCAGCGGCTGAAGGAGGCCGCGGAAAAGGCCAAGATCGAGCTGTCCTCCTCGAAGGAGACCGAGATCAACCTGCCTTTCATCACCGCCGACGCCGCCGGGCCGAAGCACCTGGTGATGAAGCTGACACGGGCGAAGCTGGAATCGCTGGTCGATGAGCTGATCGCCCGCACGCTCGATCCCTGCCGCGCCGCGCTGAAGGATGCCGGCGTGACCGCGGGCGAGATCCAGGAGGTGATCCTGGTCGGCGGCATGACCCGCATGCCGAAGGTCATCGACACGGTGAAGCAGTTCTTCGGCAAGGAGCCGGCGCGCAACGTCAACCCCGACGAGGTGGTGGCGATCGGCGCGGCGGTCCAGGGCGCGGTGCTGAAGGGCGACGTGAAGGACGTGCTGCTGCTGGACGTGACCCCACTGTCGCTGGGCATCGAGACGCTGGGCGGCGTGTTCACCCGGCTGATCGAGCGCAACACAACGATCCCGACCAAAAAGAGCCAGACCTTCTCTACCGCCGACGACAACCAGCAGGCGGTGACCATCAAGGTGTTCCAGGGCGAGCGCGAGATGGCCGCCGACAACAAGTTGCTCGGCCAGTTCGACCTGATGGGCATCCCGCCGGCGCCACGCGGCATGCCGCAGATCGAGGTGACGTTCGACATCGACGCGAATGGCATCGTCTCGGTGTCGGCGCGCGATAAGGCGACCGGCAAGGAGCAGCAGATCCGCATCCAGGCCTCGGGCGGGCTGTCGGAAGCCGACATCCAGCGCATGGTGAAGGAGGCGGAGGCGAACGCCGAGACCGACAAGCAGCGCCGCGAGACGGTCGAACTGCGCAACCACGCCGACGCCCTGATCCATCAGGTGGACAAGAACCTGAAGGAATTCGGCGACAAGGTCAGCGCGCAGGAAAAGGGCGAGGCCGAGGCGGCGCTGGCCGCGGCACGTTCGGCCATGGACAGCAACGATCCGGCGGCGTTGAAGCAGTCCACCGAGCGGCTGAGCCAGGCCGCGATGAAAATCGGCGAGGCGATGTACAAGGACCAGGCGGCGGCGGCCCAGGCCGCGGGCGCCACCTCGCAGGCGGGCGGTGCCGGCCCTGGCGGCGGACCGGGGGCGTCCGCCGGCAAGCCGGACGACAAGGTGGTGGATGCCGAGTTCGAAGAGGTGGACGAGAAAAAGAAGCGGTCCGCCTGACCGATCGGGGCCGCCAAGGCATGAGTGGTCGCGCCCGCGCTTCACGTGAAGGCGGGCGCGACTTTATTCTGGTTCGGCGCGGGCCGGTTTTTCCCAACGGACGGCAGCGCGGCACAAAGGGCTGAGAATGGCGAAGCAGGACTATTACGCCACGCTGGGGGTGGCGCGCGATGCGGGCGGCGACGACATCAAGAAGGCCTATCGCAAGCTCGCCATGCAGCATCACCCGGATCGCAATCCCGGCGACAAGCAGGCGGAAGCGAAATTCAAGGACGCCAGCGAGGCTTATGACGTCCTGAAGGATGAGCAGAAGCGCGCCGCGTACGACCGCTACGGCCATGCCGCCTTCGAGCAAGGCGGTGGGCCGGGTGGCTTTGCCGGCGGTTTCGAATTCTCGGCCGGTGGCGGCCTGAACGACATCTTCGACCAGATGTTCGGCGACATGATGGGGCGCCGCGGCGGTGGCGGGGCAGGTCGCCCGCGCACCGGCGCGGATATTCGCCAGGCGGTGGAGATCGACCTCGCCGAGGCATTCGCCGGTGCCAAGGTGAACCTGCGCGTGCCGACCCGCGTGGCCTGCGAGGCGTGCAACGGCACCGGTTCTGAGGACAAGAACCGCGCGCCCGACACCTGCCCGACCTGCCAGGGCGCCGGCAAGGTGCGGTCGCAGCAGGGCTTCTTCCTGATCGAGCGCACCTGCCCGACCTGCGGCGGCCAGGGCCGGGTGATTCGCAACCCGTGCCGTACCTGCCAGGGCGTCGGCACGGTGCAGCGGGAGCGCGCCTTGCAGGTGGCGATCCCGGCCGGCGTGGAAGACGGCACCCGCATCCGGCTGGCCGGCGAGGGGGAGGCCGGCGGCCAGGGCGCGCCCAACGGCGACCTGTACGTGCACGTCGCGGTGCGGCCGCATCCGTTCTTTCAGCGCGACGGGTCCAACATCCTGATGCGCGTGCCGCTGCGCATGAGCCAGGCGGCGCTGGGCGGCGACGTGGAAGTGCCGGTGATCGACGGCAGCCGGGCGAAGGTGAAGATCCCGCCGGGCACTCAGACCGGCGACCAGTTCCGGCTGCGGGCCAAGGGGTTTTCTGTCCTGCGCAGCGCGGCGCGCGGTGACATGTATATCCAGGTCGCGGTGGAGACGCCGCAGAACCTGACCCGCCGGCAGCGCGAGTTGCTGGAGGAGTTCGAGGCCGAATCGCTGAAGCACGCCAAGGGCAGCCCGGAACATGAGGGCTTCTTCGCCAAGGTGAAGGAGTTCTTCGAGGGCGGGCGAGGCTGAGCCGTGCGCGTCATGAGCGGCAGCCCGGATCGACCCCTGTCACCGTATTGTAATATCGACCAGAAACCACTTGTCTGACAGTAAAAAAACTGGTTCCTTGCCGAAATTACGGTATTGTAAGCACAGTGTCGAAAATGCAGGGTGGAACTGCTCGCCGTGTACTCAGCTAGGGCTGTCGTGGCCGCGCAAGGCCCCTCGGCGGAGAAGGCGGCACCCGCTCGCGTCATCGCGGAACCGTCCCTGTCGATATTCCACCAGCCTTGGTGGCTGGATATCGCTACGGACCGGAGTTGGGGGGAAGCCGTCGTTCGCGAAGACGGCATGGCGGTCGGTCGTCTGCCATACCCCATCGGCTCCAGATACGGCATGCCGGTTTCCACGCTGCCGAGCCTCATTCGAACGCTGGGACCGGCGATCCGGCCGCTGCCCGGCAAGGCCTCGACCGCGTTCCGCCGCCGCCTTGAGATTACCCACGCATTGATCGGCCAGTTGCCGCGGTTTGCCTATTTCGATCACCTCCTGGATCCGGGCATCACCGACGGCCTGGCGTTCGTTCATCGCGGATACGTCCTCGGCAGCAGCTATTGCTTCCGCATTGCCGCGGGGACGCCCGTTGCCGCCACCTGGGCGGAAATGAGCGATCGGCGGCGGCGCGTCGTGCGTCGGATAAGTTCACGGCGGGACCGATCGGCGACGCCGAGGAGTTCTGCCGGTTCTACGAGACCAATCTCGGTGCCGAGGGCAACATGCACGGTCCGGCGCGCATGCGGTCGCTCCTGGCCGAGATGATGGCGCGCGGCGCCGGGACGATGGTCGGCGCCCGCGACTCAGGCAACGTGCTGGTCGCCGCCGTGACGCTTGTTTGGGACACCCAGGCGATGTACTACCTGTTTGGCACGCGCCGGCCGGACATGTCCGAGAATGGCGCCACCAGCATGTTGATCTGGAAGGGAATCCAGGATGCCTGCGAACGAGGGCTGATCTTCGATCTGGACGGCGTCATCTCTCCTGGAATGCTGCAATTTCTCGCCGGCTTCGGTGGCACGCTGACCCAGCGGCTGCGCGTCCAAAATGTGAATCGCAGGTTCCGCCTGATCAATGCCATGCGTCACCTGCTGCGGGGCAACATCGATGTGCACACGCGCCGCGCAACGGAGGAATAGCGCATCCCGTTCTGACTGCATAATTGCAATGATGATGCGGTCGGCCGGCTCGCCTGCAAGACGCCTCGATAGCTTCATCGGCACTGCTTAACAACCTGCCACCGAAAACGGCCAGGCACCTGGACCGGCACCATGCTTCCCGCGTTGTTCGGGTGCCAGCCGCCGGCGGCGTAATGTTCCTCGAATTGGGAATCAGCATGACCAGCGCATCCAGGCGGTATCGCACCGGGTTGGCCGCCGTCGCGGCCCGGATCACGCGCCATGGACGAAGCCCGGGAGACCTGCCTTCGCTGGTTTGGAAGAATCTGTGCTATCCCTTTACGGCCGGCGCCGCCGAACGACGACGCGACCGAAGGATGGGGATCGACACTGCCGGCATTCTGGCGAAAGGCGAACTCGATCCGATCGGCGAGGCTGCATCGCTGGGAATCGATTACGTGCCCACCCCGAGCCTTATCGCGGAGTATCTGATCCGCCGGGTCGCTGACCGCGCGCGTCAATTCACCTTCGTCGATTTCGGGGCCGGCAAGGGTCGCGTGGCCGTTCTGGCGGCAAAATATCCGTTCGCCCGGGTCATCGGCATCGAGCATTCGCCCAGACTCGTCGCCGCCGCGAAGGACAACGCTGTTCGCTTCGCGCAACGCAACAAGTCCGCGGCGCCGGTGGACATCGTCCTGGCCGATGCCACCGAATGGCCGCTGCCACCTGGCCCGTCGGTGCTGTTCTTCTACTACCCGTTTGAATCACCGATGATGGAGAAGGTGGCGGCGCACATAGTCGCGTCGCAACAACACGCGCCCCGCAAGCTGTTTCTGGTGTTCTACAATGAGAAGCCGTACGAGCGCGTGTTCCGGCAATTCTTCGCTCACCCAGGGTTCCGCCGGGAGGAGGTCAGCGATCTGCCGCACGACCGGACTGCCCCGTTTCGGGATCACCGGGCAGTGATCTTCGAGTCGCTGCCTTAATGTTGCATCTTATGGTATAGGCCGAACCGCTCGACCTCCTTCTCCTCGTCGCTGTCCTCGAAGCGAACGACGACGAAGTAGCGGCTGCGGCCTGGCCGAGACACGACGCCCAGCCCCTCGGTGGGATGGAAGATTGGGTCGCCACTCTCGGCCCTGCGGTTTGACTGCCGAAATCCTGCTGGTATGGATTTGATTACGACCTGAGGTTCTGGAGCTGCTGCCTCGGCTGCCTTTGGTCCCTCCGCTTCCGGCGGGAGATACAGCTTGAGCAGCCTTGTGGTCTCCGAAGTGTTACCCTCAATATCGACAAACACCTTGATAACTTCACCAAGCAAGATTAGCATGAGCGATGCTATGATGAAGCTAAGGCCGCTACCAATCTCGACGAGACCTGCATAGGCGACCAACTCGTTGGAGTTCACCGATGCCAGTAGTTGGATCACTCCGACTACGACCGTCAGGCCGCCCAGAATGACTCCCACCCAGCCCAAGAATCTGGCAAGGCCCGATAGGGACTGGAGAACCGGATATCTACCCATGCCTCGCCTCCTCGCCAACTCTGACGTGCCTGCACCATGTCACTCCTGGGACCGGCGGGCGCCCCATATCATAGCCGGAACGAGAAGCCTATAGGTCGTTGCGAATCAGATGGAAGCACGGGCGAGGATCCTGCGATCCGGCGGCGTCAAATCGGGCCTAACGGCCACCACCAGCTAGCGAGCGAACGTCGGGGCTAAAAGCCGCGCCGACTCTCAGGCGGATGCGGTATCCGCCGGACTGGGCGCAATCGAATCGGTCGTGTTGGCGGTCGGTGTGGTCATGGGTTACCTTATCTTTGACCGCACCCTGGCATGCAAGCTCAATAAACGCAATATTCGCAATATCTTCAATTACGAGGCACCGAAAGTCTTGACGTACGAAGGACGACGGCAGTCCCACTGTCACGGCCGGGTGTGTCCCGGCCGGCCATGCCTTCCCCGCACGCACAACGAAAAGGCGTGGTTGGCCGGCACAGGGCCGGCCATGACGACGGAGACGGCCGGCACCGTCGGAGAGTCAAGGCTCTCGGCGTCTGGTATTAGTCGGACGCCTCGCCCGCAACACGGGAGAGACGGGCGGACGCGTCAGATCGGGCACACCCCGCTGGCGCATTGCAGGTGCACCAGGTCCACCGCCTCGCGCGACCCCGCCAGATCGATCGCCGCCACCAGCGCGGCGAAAGCCTCGGCGGACACCGTCTCCTCCGGCAGGTATTCGTAGCCCAGCGCATGATCCGGCCGCGTCGGCAAGATCGCGCAGCAGCGCACCTCCGGTTGCTCCTTCAGCACGATGGCGCGGAACCCGTCCAGGTCGTGCCGGTCGGTGTAGAGCTTCAGCGTGTAGCTGACCTGGTTGCCCTGCGACGCGCCGATCCAGTACCGCTCCAGCAACCGCAGCCAACGATATTGCTGCGTCGGGCTCGCCTCCGATGCCGTCACCAACTTCTCCGCCAGCCCCAGCCGCATGATCAGCGGCACCGTCGGAAACCCGACGATCGTCATGCCGGGGAAGCTCCGCAATTCGCGCAGCGGATAGCCGCGCGCCGCATACTCCCCGAGCAATGGATCGGAGCCGGACATCCATTCGCCGCTGGCCGGGTCGCGCGTGCCCTTGAACTGCACCCAGCGGAGGTACTGCGTCCGCGCCGGCAGGTGCGCGCCCTCGGTCAGCCCGAACAGCTTGCTGATGGTGCCGGAGGGCTTCACCGTGGTCACCGTCACTGGCCGGCGTAGCCCGAGTTCGCGCGCATACACGTCGCCCTCGTCCTTCGCCACTGCTGAGAGATGGTCGAGCATCGTCCAGAATGGCGCCGCCCGCGTCTCGTCCAGTAGCTCGGAAAAACCCAGCCCGAAGCGCAGCCACGCCCATTCGTGCAGCCCGGTGGGGCCGATTCCCATGCGGTTGGTGCGCGCGACCTCCTCGGCATACAGCGAGTCCATCCGGTTGGCGCGCATCAGGAACCGCACGCCGAGTCGCACGGCGTCCTCCACCCGCGCATCCCACAACGCGGCGACCGCGGGCGACGGCGTGCCGGGGCCGACCGCCTCCAGGGGTATTGGGCAGGCGAGCAGGGGGGCGAAATCGGCGATGACGCAGTAGCCGCCGGTGACGTGCAGGGTGATCTCGCCGCACGGATTGGTGGTGGCGGGAAAGTCCGATTCGGCCGCGCGCCGGGTGAGTTCCGCCAGCAGCGGCGCCGCCGCGTCCACTTGGTAGCGCGTGCTGCGGAAGGTCCGCCCGTCATGGTCCACCGGCCGGTCACGCGCCACGCCGGTGCGGTGGTCCTCCAGCCGGTCGCCGTTGATGAAGCCCGGCTCGCCGTTCACCCACGCGCAGCGGGTTGCCTCCTGAAACACAGCGACGGCGTGGCGGGTCATCGGATCGGTGGCGTCGCCGCCGCGCACGCGGGCCCAAAACTCGGCATCGACCATGACCGAATTGTTGGCGGTCCACAGTCCGCCCGCCTCCTTGCTGCGGATGAAGCGCAGCACGCCGGGGTCGCGCCAGGATTTGGTGGCCATCCGCGCGGCCCGCCGTGCGCCCCCCACCTGCACTTCCATCGACAGATAATGATCCAGCAGCAGCGCCTGCTCCCAGCGCTCCACCGGCACCGCGGCACGCGCCGGAACGATCACATGCTCACGTATGTTAAGGAAGGCGCGCAGCAGCGACACCGGGCCGGAGGCCGGCCGCCCCTGCATGCCGCAAATCGGCGTACCGGCTGGGCGAATCCGGGAAAAATCCAGCACCAGCGTCCGGTCATGCTCGCCGCGGAATGCCATCGACTCGAGCAACTCGACTGCCTTGGCCCAGCCCTCGCGACTATCCTCGATGCGGTAGCAGACGGCGCCCGGCGGGGAATCGGCCAGGTTTTCCAGCAATTCGCGGGTCAGGAACGCCCGCACCCCTGCCGCGTCGGCGGGCAAGCCGAGTTCGGCGGCGAAGCGCGACAGATCGCGAGCCGGATGATCCGGATGCTCCGGCGACAGGAATAGCAGCAGCGTCGGCGCCTGCGCCCAGTCCACCGCCATCAACGCATCGTCATAGCTGCGGCCGACTCCGGAGCCGTTCAGGAGGAGATAAAACTTGGCGAAGGAGGCCGCGGCGGTGGCGCAGTTGGTGAACACCTCCATGTTGCGCGTCGGCTGGTCGGCGTCGCCATGCTGGAGATGGCGGCCCGAGGTGAGCAGGGCGCCCGTGGCGATGGCGTTGCGCAGGCGTGCCCGCTCCTGGCGGGCGCGGGCGTCGAGCGGTCCCAGCAGGGCGATGTTGCCCTCGGCCACCCGGTCCGCGACTCGGCCGAAGCACTCCTGGTCCGCCGGGCGGAACACCGTGCGGCGCGCGACCGCGACGCCCATGCCGGGATCGAGCTTCCGGGCCGGCAGCGGCACCTCGCCGAATGCCGCGCCGGGCAGATCGCGGAGGCGAAGAGTGGCCAGACGGGCGATGTCGCCATCCATGTCGGTATGTCCTGCCCTTGGATCACCGCTACATGTAGTTCGATCGAGGCTGGATGGCAACTAGATACCGGTGCGCCGGCAAAATGAAGGTGAGGGCAGACCACAAAAAAACTCCCCTCCCTCAAGGGGAGGAGGAGTTTTCATTCATTCGATCCGATCAGCCCTGGATCAGTCTGCGGCGAGCGCCATCTGCCGCCGGGCGATCGCCTTGCCGCAGCAATCTTCCACCGCCTCGGCAACCGCGTCAGCGTGGTTGGCGAACACGTGATCCGCGCCGGTGAACACGCGATAATCCACATGCACGCCCTTTTGGGTGTTCAGCTTGTCCACCAGTTTCCGCACCGACGGCTCCGGCACCAACTCGTCCGAGTCGCCGTGGATCATCAGCCCGCCGCACGGGCAGGGGGCCAGGAAGCCGAAATCGTAGTGGCTGGCGGGCGGCGCGACGCTGACCCAGCCGGAGATTTCCGGCCGGCGCATCAGCAACTGCATGCCGATGAACGCCCCGAACGAATACCCGGCGATCCACAGACCGCCATGGCTGGGGTTCACCGCCTGCATCCAGTCGAGCGCCGCCGCGGCGTCGCCGATCTCGCCGATACCGCCGTCGTAGCGCCCCTGGCTGCGTCCCACGCCGCGGAAGTTGAACCGCATCACCGAGCACCCCAGGCGCTGAAACGCCTGGTACATCGTATAGGTGATCCGGTTGTTCATCGTTCCGCCGTGCAGCGGATGCGGGTGCAGGATCAGCGCCACGGGGGCACCGGTTTCCTTGGAATGGTGGTAGCGGCCCTCAAGCCGGCCATCCGGCCCTGCAAACATCACCTCAGGCATGGCAATCCCGAAACCCTGTTTCTGTCGTTTGCTTCCGGCGACATCGGGCGGGATCGTTCCGATCCCTGTCCGTGCCGCCGCCCCAAAAGTCCACGCGACGCAATTGCTGTATAGAGAACGCAGGTTGCTCGTTCGACCCTTCAGTAAGGAACGCCGTCACGCGGTTTCAGTTCCATGTGACCGGGCCCCCGCGGAATTCTTGACCTCGGGGGTCGGAAATCATAGCCTTCGCGCGAAATGGCTGAATACCGAGATCGCCGTCCTCCCACCCTCCGTTCCACCCCACCCGGGTTCCGCCCCTGGCCGGCCGTGCCCCGGCGCGGGTCTTGCTCCAGGGTGGGCCGACTATAGAGGACCATGTGCGATCTTTCATAACGGAATTGTCGCATGGCTTACATGTTCTTGCGTGAGATGATCCGCACATACCGGGAACGCGACCCGGCGGCCCGCTCCTCGGCCGAGGTGGTGCTGTGCTACCCCGGTGTGCATGCCGTCATGTGGCACTGGCTGTCTCACTGGCTGTGGATCCACGGTTTCCTGCTGACCGGCCGGTTCTCGTCTCATATCGCGCGCTGGCTCACCGGCATTGAGATCCATCCCGCGGCCAAGCTCGGTCGCCGGCTTGTGATCGACCACGGCATGGGCGTCGTGATCGGCGAGACCGCCGAAATCGGCGACGATTGCTACCTGTATCACCAGGTCACGCTCGGCGTGGCGCGCGCCAGCAGCGGCAAGCGGCACCCGACGATCGGCAACAACGTCATCATCGGTGCCGGCGCCAAGGTGCTCGGGCCGATCACCGTTGGGGACAATGCACGAATCGGCTCCAATTCCGTGGTGCTGGACTCCGTGCCGGCCGACACCACGGTGGTCGGCATGCCGGCCCGCCCGGTCGATCGCAAGCTGCCGCGCGCCGCGCCGCATTTCGACCCATACGGCATGCCGTGCGACGACAGCCTGGACCCGGTGCTGCGTGACCTCGAAGGGCTGCGCGCCGAACTGGCCGAGGTGGAGGCACGCGTCGCCCGCCTGGCCATGGCGCAGGCCCAGCAGCGCCAGGCGGAGCAGAAATTGCCGGCGGGCGACTAGCGATGCAGCTTTCCACGCGCGGGCGGTATGCCGTGATGGCGATGGTCGATCTGGCCACCCGCCAGGCCATCGGCTGCGAGTGCGGGCCGATCTGCCTCGCCGAGATCGCCGCGCGCCAGCAGCTCAGCCTGTCCTATCTGGAGCAATTGTTCGGCAAGCTGCGCCGCGCCGGCCTGGTGGCCTCGGCGCGCGGCCCCGGCGGCGGTTACCGGCTGGCACGAACCTCGGACCGCATCACCATCGCGGACATCGTCGGCGCGGTGGAAGAGCCGATCCATGCCACAAGGTGTCATGAGGGCAGCGGCGGCTGCATGGCCGCGCCCGCTTCGGGCGGTTTCGGCGAGCGCTGCCAGACCCATGATTTGTGGTACGAGCTGGGCCGCCAGATCGGGCTGTTCCTCGCCGGTGTCACCCTGGCCGACGTGGTGACCGGGCACGTGCTGGGCCGCGCGGTTACCGTGACCGGGCCGGCGGAGCCGCTGGCGGCGGATTAGGCAAAGGAAGGAACGAGCGGATCAGGCAGAGGAAGGAACAAGAAGACTTCCCCTCCCGCAAGGGGAGGGGAATGTGGTGAACCCATGCACTACCTCGACGCCAACGCCACCGAACCGCTCCGCCCCGAGGCGCGCGCCGCAATCGCGGCGGCCCTGGACGTGACCGGCAATCCGTCCTCCGTGCATGCCGCCGGCCGGGCGGCGCGGCGCATCATGGAAGACGCGCGCGAAGCGCTGGCGGCGCGGTTCGGCGGCCGGCCGGCCGATCTGGTCTTCACCTCCGGCGGCACCGAGGCCGACGCAATGGCGATCCACGCCCTCGGCGCCGGCCGGCGCATCATCATCGGCGCCACGGAGCATGACGCCGTGCGCGAAGCGGCCCAAGGCGCGGCGATCCTGCCGGTCGATCGCGCCGGCATCGCCGATCTCGCCGCGCTGGCGGCGTTGCTCGCCGCCGGTCCGCCCGCCCTGGTCTGCCTGATGCTCGCCAACAACGAGACCGGCACGCTGCAGCCGGTCGCCGACGCCGTCGCGCTGTGCCGCCGCTACGGCGCCCGGCTGCATGTCGATGCCGTGCAGGCCGCCGGGCGAATGGCGGTGGATTTTGCCGCCCTGGGCGCCGACAGCCTGGCCATCTCCTCGCACAAACTGGGCGGTCCGTCCGGGGCGGGGGTCTTGCTGCTGGCGCCCGGGGTCTCCGCCATCCCGCCGCTGATCGCCGGCGGCGGGCAGGAGCGCGGTCGGCGTGGTGGCACGCCGCCGGTCGCGGCGATCGCCGGATTCGCGGCGGCGGCGCTGGCATCCGGCAACGCCGCCGCGCTGGCCCCGTTGCGCGACGCGGCAGAGCATGCGGCGGTGGCGTGCGGCGCGGTGGTGTGCGGCGCGGGCGCCCCGCGGCTGCCCAACACCACCTGCCTGGCGCTGCCCGGCGTACGGGCGGACGCCCAGGTGATCGCGCTGGACCTGGCGGGAATCGCGGTCAGCGCCGGCGCGGCCTGCAGCTCCGGCAAGGTCGCCGCGAGCCACGTGCTGGCGGCGATGGGGTTGGGTCCGCTGGCAGGGCAGGCGATCCGGATCTCCTTGCCGTGGAACGCGACCGCGGCCGACGTGGCGGCGTTCGCCGGCGCCTACCAGGGCCGGGTGCGATCGCTGCTGGCGCGCGCGGCTGAATAACCGAGGTGTATTCCGCCGCCGCCGATGTCTGCCTGGGCGCCGCGCTGACCAAGACGTTCTATGGCGCCGTGTGTTCGGCCGGCTGCGCTCCACCCCTTCGCGGCTGCGGCCCATCCTCGGGGTGCGCCTCGAACCACAGGGCGTCCGCACAAAAGTCGAGTTCGCCAGGCCATTCCAGACTGCGCCCGCGTTCGCCGACATGGACCCGGGCGAACGTCGCCGGGTCGCTTAATGCGGCAAGCACGCCTTTGCCGGCTAGATGCCCGAAATGGTGCACCGTCGTCGCGCCGTTCGCCCAGGCGCGTGTCACGCTGCTGGCCGCGGGATCAGGCACTGCGCGCATGATCACATGATCCAGCATCTTCGCCATCGTTACATCCTTTCCGGCCGCGGCATGGCTCGTTCCAGACCTCGCCGGTGGAACGGCACGCGTCGATTGGATGACCTGCCGCATGTCCTGGCCAATCGCCCGCCAATCCGACGCCAGGGCATCGCGGTCGCTGGCGCCGAACGTGGCACGGCTACCATTCGGGATCGGCAGCGGATCGACCACGGTGCCGGCGCCGCGCAGGTAGTCAAGGACGCGCTCGCTCCAGCCCCGGCCGGCACGATAGCTGCTCTGGCTGCTCGCGGCAGGCGTAGAACGGCGACGGAATGCACCCAACATGGTCCTCCTCGGCGCCGCGCGGCGATGCCACCCGTGCGCCTATATGACGGCGAACGCCCCGCCCCGCCAGTGCGGCGGAGCAGCGCCGATCGGACGTTACTCCGTCAGGGCGGTGGGAGCCCGCCGCGCGGCCAGCAAGGAGATCGCCTTCCAGCCGGCCAAGGAATTGAAGGAAGCCGTGCAGGGTCGATGCCGAAAGCGGATCGGCCTACACTGTTTCGATGACAGCCGCCGGCCAATTCATCGCCGCCGAACTCCGCAGGGAATGGTGAAGTGGGAATATCTCATCGGAGACGGACCTGCATCTCAAGCATGTGTTCCGCAAGCTCGGTTGGGATGCGCCTGCCTCGACGCTGGCGGCGGCGGTAGGGGAAGAGATCGACAGGCTGGACCGGGAGGCTGCGACGATTCGAAAGCTGTGTGCTACTCTGTTTGACGCTAGGTAGCGGGACGACAGGTAGCGGGACGACATTCTTGGGGAACATCGTGCAATTCAGTGGTGCCCAACGCCAGCGCCGATTGACTTGTATCAATGCGGCACCCATGTAGCCCAGTATGTATTTGCCGACCCGCCCTATGTGGGCCGTCTTGGCGATCTGCTTGAATTACGAAAGCTGCGGCATGTCTGACGAAATCGAACCTTTGGTCGCTGCCGGCGAGCCAACGACGCCGAGTTCCGAGCGCCGTAGGCCGGGGCGGTTGGAAAACGTCCATCCATCTCTAATACCGTTGCTGCGAGGCGAGGCGGCGCCGGGCCGCGCGTTGGAGGACATCCAAGAGCATGGGCTGGCTCCCGCAACTGGCATTGCGGTGAGCGTGTTCCTATCCGGCCTGATCTGGATAATTATCGGGTTTTCGGTTTATCTTCTCTTGCGGTAACTTGGGTCGATTTTTGATACGCCAGCCAGTGACGATTATGGCAAGCGGTGACGATAGGGGCTGCAAACCCACCTGACGTTCCATCCGCTCGTACACACGATCCTGCCACGGCCCGCTCGATCATTCCCGGTAAGGCCGTCCCGGCACGATCACACCACACCGTCTGGGAACCACCGTCACCCCGGGTCATTGGCAGCCGGATCAGCCGGACGGTCTTGAACCCTCTGGTGGACAGTTGGAGAAGGTTCAGGGTGGTGGCAGACGATCGTTGCCAGGGAAGAGGTCGAGAGATCGGACAGAGAGTCTACCACGCTTTGTAAGCTAATTACTGACCTGTTTGGTGCTCGATAGCCAATGTAAAACTGAGTAGATTCCGAACCTACCTCTCCATCCCCTGTCCAGGTGGCTTGGCCGCATCGCCAACAAAACAGACGGGGGCGGCAACATGGCCTACTATCGTTTGTATCTGCTCAACGACACTGAGCGCATTTTCGACTGTCAGGCGATCGAGCGTGACAGCGACGATGCGGCGGTTCTTGCAGCGGCGGTGCCTGGTGTTCACAGTCCTGCCGTGGAGATATGGGCTGGTGCCCGCAAAGTGGCGCACTTGACCGCCGAGCAACTGGATAGCCAGCGAGCATCGCTTGCCCTGCTAGGGCTGTTTCGCCGTGCGGGCCGGACAGTCCCGCAACGTGTGGGATCGACCAGCAGGGACGCCAATGACGCCTAAGTTTCTTCACGAACAGGCAACATATCTCCGCGGTATAGCTGGCGTGACTGATCTCAGGACCTCGAAGGTGACGTTGCTGACATTGGCCGAGGACTATGAGGCTCTGGCGAAGGCCGCCGAGAAGTTGAACGCAGAGGAGATGCAGGGCTGTTCAACGCTCTCAACCGAAGCTCAACTTGGACAAGGCATCGAGTCCGGCGAGAGCGGCAACGCCCACTACCCAGCGGTCACACCAACCGTCATCCCAGGGTCAGTAGCAGCAGGATCACCACGACGGTCGAGGACCTTGGTCCGCCCGTCCTGGGAGGTTCACCAGCCAACTGCAGCCACGGTACGGGCAGAGGCCAAAGACCTCGGGGCGCCGGCCAGAATCGTCACCACGACCGTCCCCAGAGGCTGGTCGGCGAGGTTCGGCGGGATAGAATTTGTGGCTGGAGCCGGCGAGTCGATGCGGACCCTGGCTGATCCAACCTGTTGCACCGCACCGGGCTTTATCAGAGATTACCAGAATTAACCATAAAACTTACCATAAGCCGAGCGGCGACCGGAAATTCCGCTTTATTTTTCAATGAGTCGGGCACCTGGAATAGGAATGGCGTCCCGTAGGGGATTCGAACCCCTGTTGCCGCCGTGAGAGGGCGGCGTCCTGGGCCTCTAGACGAACGGGACCGCAGCCAGGAAGCGGCTATTAGGCCAGAACGGCCGCCCACTCAAGCACCCCTGCGCAGCAGCCCGCACCGCATTACGGTGCCAGCGTAATCCGCCCCGCCACCGTCCCCGACCGCGGATCGACCAGCACCACCCGGTCCGCCCCGCCACCCTGCAACCGCACCGCCAGCCGGTCCCCCGCCGCGGCGATCCCGGCGATGCGTGTCCCCGCCGGCTCGTGCAGCACCAACGCCAGGGGAGCCTCGGCGGCGACCGGCGCCCGACCGGCGGTCGGTGCCGACATCCGGTGCGCGATCACCGCCACCAACACGCCGGTGCCGGCCACGATCATCACCCCCATGACGATCGTCAGCACCTTCAGCGCCCGCATGCCGTTGCCCACACGCCCTCCCTCCGTCCAATCCCGTCTTTCCCCGACCAATCCGATTGACCGGTGCCGATGCCCTCGCCACATTTGGTCAGGTTGGTCAAGGAGCGATCGATGACCCGGATCGTAAGCCTCTACAACGCCAAGACCCATCTGTCCGGGTTGGTCGAGCAGGCCGCGGCCGGAGAGACGAAATCGTCATTGCCAAGAATGGCGTGTCGCAGGCCAGGCTGGTCCCGGTCCCGGTCCCGGTCGCGTCCCGCGGACAACGGCGCAAGCCGCCCAACGCCATGCATATTCGCCGCATTGCGGACGATTTCGACGGTCCGGATGCCACGGTCGTGAGGTTGTTCGAAGGCAGTGAATAGTGGACCTGCTGCTCGATACCCAGGTGTTTCTCTGGTGGGACAGGCAAGACCCGGCACTGCGTGGTCAGGTTCAGGCGGTCATCGCGGATCCTGCCAACCGGGTCTATGTCGGTGCGGCATCCCTATGGGAAGCCGCCATCAAGCGACGCCTTGGGAAGCTGGAGTTCGACGGCTCTCCCACCAGCGCAATCGCGGCCAACGGTTTTCACGAGCTGCCCATCCGCGCCGCGGACGCCGAAAGTGCCGGGGACCTGTCATGGCGGCACAATGACCCATTCGATCGGCTGCTGGTCGCACAAGCCAGGCCGCTGACGATCACCCTGGTCACGGCGGACAGGACGGTCCGGGCCTTCGATGGTGTTGCCCAGCTCTGGGCGGGATAAACCCCTGGCCATGCCCGCCCCATCCCCCGCCGACCGGTTCCGCGTCACCGCCGACGCAGCGCAGGCGGGCCAGCGGCTCGACCGGTTCCTCACCGCCGCCATCGGCACGCTGTCGCGCTCCCGCGTCAAGGCGCTCATCGAATCCGGCCAGGCCCGCCAGGGCGACACCACCCTGCGCGAACCGGCCGAGCCGGTACGTGCCGGCGCCGCTTACACGCTGCATTTGCCGCCGCCGACCGCTGCCACGCCGCAGCCGCAGGCGATTGCCCTCGCCATCCTGTATGAGGACGCCGACCTGGTGGTGCTCGACAAGCCGGCCGGGCTGGTCGTCCACCCGGCCCCGGGCAACCTGGACGGTACGCTGGTGAATGCCCTCCTCGCGCATTGTGGCCCCGGCCTCACCGGAATCGGCACCGAGCGCCGACCGGGCATCGTGCATCGGCTGGACAAGGACACGTCGGGGGTGATGGTCGTCGCCAAGACCCAGGCGGCGAATGACGGCCTGACCGCCGCCTTCGCCGCGCGGGACCTGGACCGCGCCTATCTCGCGTTGTGCTGGGGGGTGCCGTCGCCGCTCGCCGGCGAGATCGAGGGCGCCATCGGCCGCGATCCGCGCGACCGCAAGCGCATGGCGGTGGTGACCCGTGGCGGCAAGGCGGCGCTGACGCGCTACCGCACGCTGCGCGCCTGGCGCACCGGCGCCGCGCTGCTGGAGTGCCGGCTGGCGACCGGGCGCACGCATCAAATCCGCGTGCACCTCGCAAGCCGGGGCCATCCGGTTGTGGGCGACCCGGTGTATCTGCGCCGGATTCCCGCGGCGGCCCGGATTCTGCCGGCGCCAATCCGCCAGATCCTGCTGGATTTCCCCCGTCAGGCACTGCACGCCGCCCGGCTCGGCTTCGTCCATCCGGTCAGCGGCCGGCCGTTGGTGTTCGAAACGCCGCCGCCAGCCGACTTCCGGGCCTTGCCTGATGCGCTGGATGCCGCCCTGCACCCGCCGCAGGCCTGGGTTACCCGGGACTGAACAAAGGGTAATCTTGACAGGACTATTCCGGTCCTGTATATCACGCCCTGCCGGCGAGGGAGGATGCCTTCACCGGTGGGGACGTCCGGAAACGCCGCTGCCGCTGTCTGGGGCGGGTGTCCGGGACGTGATGTCCCTCTCCGCATCCCGAGTGGTATTTGCCACATTCGGGCCATGTCCTGCGCCAGACAATGGGCAAGACGAAACCCCCGGCCAAAGGAGCCTTTCCGTGGCCTCTGCCGTTATCAACGTCGCCCCCGAGGGCAATCTGTCGCGGTATCTCCAGGAGATCCGCAAATTCCCGATGCTGTCGCCGGAGGAGGAGCTTTCCCTCTCCAAGCGCTGGCGCGACCACCAGGATATGGAGGCGGCGCACAAGCTTGTCACCTCCCACCTGCGACTCGTCGCTAAAATCGCCATGGGCTATCGCGGTTATGGCCTGCCGGTCGGCGAGCTGATCAGCGAGGGCAATGTCGGCATGATGCAGGCGGTCAAGCGGTTCGATCCGGACCGCGGCTTCCGCCTCGCCACCTATGCCATGTGGTGGATCCGCGCGGCGATCCAGGAATACATCCTGCACTCCTGGTCGCTGGTGAAGATGGGCACCACCGCGGCGCAGAAGAAGCTGTTCTTCAACCTGCGCCGGCTGAAGGGCCAGATGCAGGCGATCGAAGACGGCGACCTTCAGCCGGAGCAAGTGGCCAAGATCGCCCGGATGCTGGACGTGCCGGAACAGGATGTCGTGAGCATGAACCGTCGGCTGGCGGCGCCTGACCATAGCTTGAACGCCCCGGTTCGCCAGGACAGCGAGGGCGAGTGGCAGGACTGGCTGGTGGACGAAACCGAAAGCCAGGAAACCACCATCGCCGACCGCGAGGAACTGTCCGGCCGCAAGGCCCTGCTGACCGGCGCGTTGAAGACGCTGAACGAGCGCGAGCGGCACATCCTGATCGAGCGCCGGCTGCAGGATAATCCGACCACGCTGGAGGAGTTGTCGCAGCAATACGGCATCTCGCGCGAGCGGGTGCGGCAGATCGAGGTGCGCGCCTTCGAGAAGCTGCAGAAGGCGATGAAGGCGCAGATCGCCGAGCGGCGGCTGCAGGCGGCCAACCGGCAGCCGGCCGTCGCGGAACGCTGATACAAAACCTCATTGGCTTGCGGGAGAGGTTAACCGTCGCCTACATCCCGACCGAATACCCCCCGTCCACCGGGATCGCCGTGCCACTGACGAAATCCGACGCCGGACTGGCGAGGAACGCCGCAATCCCAGCCATGTCCGCCGGCGTGCCCCAGCGCCCCGCGGGCGTGCGGTTTTCCACCCGCTCGTGCAATCCGGACACCTGTTGCCGCGCGCGCTGCGTCAGTTCCGTATCGATCCAGCCGGGCAGCACGGCGTTCACCTGGATGTTGTCCTTCGCCCAGGCGGTCGCCAACGCTCGCGTCATCTGCACGATGCCGCCCTTGCTGGAGCCGTACGGCGCGGCATAGGGCGCGCCGAACAGCGACATCATCGAGCCGATATTGATTATTTTTCCCCCGTTGCCGGTGCGCTTCATCGCGTGGTAGGCCGCCTGCGACAACAGGAACGCGCTGGTCAGGTTGGTATCCAGCACCGTGTGCCACTCTGCTTCGGTATAGTCCTCCGGCATCTTGCGGATCGCCGTGCCGGCGTTGTTCACCAGGATGTCGAGCCGGCCGAATGTTTCCTCCGTCTCCGCGACCAGCTTCAGGCAATCGGCTTTCTGCGTGACGTCGGCGGCGATGAACGCCGTCCGCACGCCGAACGGCCGCAGCGACTCTAGCGCAATTTGCGCCTTCTCCGCATTGCGCCCGGAGATCGCGATGGACGCGCCGCAGGACGCCATGCCCTGCGCCATGCCGAGTCCGATGCCGCCATTGCCGCCGGTGACCAGCGCCACCTTGCCGGTGAGGTCGAACAGTTTCATCGGGCTCATGCCGCGCCGCGCCGCATTTCGCCGGCGCGCGTCTCCGCCAGGTGGTCGAACGCCTTGCGGTAGGTTCCCAGGCCCAGCGTCTGCGACCGCAACTCGATGATCAGGTCGTGCAACTCCGCTTCCGGCACCTGCGCCTCCACGTCGTCCCAGCCGGGCCAGCCCTCGCGTTCCGCGAACCCGAGGATCTGCCCGCGCCGCCCGGTGACCAGCCGTTGCGCGCGCGCGGTGTAGTCGTTCGGCACGCTGACCGTCACGTGATAGATCGGTTCGAGCAATACCGGGTCGGCCTTCGCCAGACCCTCCTTCATCGCCAGGCTGGTCGCGGTCTTGAATGCCATGTCCGAGCTGTCCACGCTGTGGAACTGACCGTCCACCAGCGTGACGGAAATATCCACCACCGGATAGCCGAACGGTCCCTTCTTCGCCGCTTCCTCTGCCGCCTCGCCCACCGCGGGAATGAAGTTGCGCGGCACCGCGCCGCCCACCACCTTGTCGATGAATTCGAACCCGGCACCGCGTTCGCGCGGGGAAATATCGATCTTCACGTCGGCGAACTGGCCGTGTCCGCCGCTCTGCTTTTTCAGCCGGCCATGCTCGTGCACCGCCCGGCGGATGGTCTCCTTGAAGGCGACCTGCGGCTTGTGCGTCGTCACCTTCAGCGCGTAATTGTTCGACAGCCGGGCGACGGTTGCGTTCAGGTGCATCTCGCCCTGGCCGTGCAACACCGTTTCGCTGGTGTCCTGCGCCTGCGTCACCGAAAGCGTCGGATCCTCCTCGCGCAGTTTCGTCAGCGCGCCGTTCAGCTTCACGTCATCCTTGTGGTCGGACGTGACGATCGCCAGCGAGTACACCGGAGGCGGCGCTTCGGGGAACGGCAATTGCTCCGGCGCGGCGCCAGGCGACACCGTGGCACCGGTCGCCACTCCCTCCAGCCGGCTGAACGCGACGATGTCGCCCGCCGCCGCCTCGGCGCATTTCGTCAGTTCGCCCCCCTGGAAACGATAGATGCCGCCCAGCCGCGACCCGCCCAATGTCGCGCCGTCCTTGATCGCGCCGCGCCAGACCCGCGCATAGGACAGCTTGCCGGTATGGCCGGCGTGCACGGTCTTGAAGATCTGCGCCAGCGGCGGTCCATCGGCGGAAACGTTTCTGCGCGCGGCGGTCTCGGCAACGAACGGCGTGTCGTGCCGCAGCGCCTTCCACAGCCGGCGTACCCCATGGGCATTCTCCGCCGAGCCCAGCAGCACCTCGATCACCGAGCCGGCCGCCAGGTCCTTTCGCAGGTCGCGATAAATCTCGTCGGAGCTGGGCTTGATGTCCTCCAGCACCTTCTCCAGCAGCGCATCGTCACGATCGGCCAGCGTCTCCACCAGTTTGCCCAGCGCCTCCTGCTCTTCGTCCTGCATCGTCGATGGAATCTGCATCAATTCGGAGGCCTGACCCTTGCGATAGCGATACGCCCGCTCGCTCACCACATCGACATAGCCGTTGACCGCCTGGCCGTCGGTGATCGGCACCTGGCGCAGCACCAGCGGCGACTTCGCGTAGGCCTGCAGCGCCGCCAGCGTGTCGCCTACGCCGCCGTCCAGCGTGTCGATCTTGTTGATGAACAGCACGTGCGGCACGCCCAGGTCCGCCAGCAGCTTGAGCGCCGGCGCCACGGTCAGCGCGCGCGCCGGCACCGGCTCGCAAACCACCACGGCGACATCGACCATCGCCAGTGCGGCACACATCTCGTGGTTGAATTCGATCGAGCCGGGGCAGTCCAGCACCGCCCAGGCATCGCCGAGATAAAGGCCGTGGCCGATGCGGATCTCGGTGGTCATCGGGCGGTTGCGCGGATCGGCGGGCCGCCTCACTGGCGCGCCGGCCGCTTCCATCATGACCTCGAACAGTGTGGACTTGCCGCTGCTGTATGGCCCTACCAGCGCCACCGAGCGGGGACTTCTGCCGTTCTGGCTTCCTGACATGGCCGCGCCTCCTGATGTTCTTGCATGCGGGCGCCGGTCGCGCTGTGGTCCCGCCACACGAGGGCCCGGACGACCCCGTGTGGCGATCCTAGCGAAGTTTTTGTGACAAGCGAGTCCCGCCGCGGTGATCCGCCGCGAACTTCCATGCGGCCACGGATAGCCGCCGTGACGTTGGTGCCTTCGGTGCGGCGTCCACCCGGCTACCAACCATGAGTAGAAGTACCCACTTGTCAGAACTCAGGAGCAATTCGACTCTGCGGTGCCGGGGCGTGGCTTGTCCGATGCCCGCAGGGCACGGTGGCCGCGGTACATGTCGGAGGTTGCCCAATGAGCCTGATAGACAACAGCGAGTACTGGCGTGCTCGCGCGCATGAAGCCAGGATCACCGCCGACTGCATGTTTGACGCCGGCTGCCGGAATATCATGCTCGATATCGCGCGGGACTACGAACGCATTATGCAATGGTTTGAGGCGCGGCCTGCATTCCCGGCTGACAATCCAGGCTGCTGACAATCCAGGCCGGAGTTTGACCATCCCGCGTCCGCCGGCTCTGCGCGCTGCTTGCCTCCACGTGGTGGCGATCGGCTGGTGGCGGTTCGTGTCAGTCCACTGCCTCGCCGTGATCCGGCCCCTCGATGCTCCGCACATGCGCGTTGAGGCGCACCAGCGCCTTGCGCAGCGCCTCCCACTGCGCGCGTCCCATGCCCTCGGCCAGCGTCGTCTCCAGTGCGCACGCCAGCGGCACGACGCCATGATGCACCGTTTCCCCCTTGCGCGTCATGCGCAACAGGCGGCCACGCCCATCCTTCGGGTCGGGCGATTGCCGGATCAGCCCACGCGCCGCCAGCCCGGCCGCGGCGCGGCTGACCTTCACCTTGTCCATCGCGGTCCATTCGCCCACCGCCGTCGGCGACACGCTGTGAAACCGGGCAATCGTCGCCAGCACGCGCCATTCCGGAATCGTCAGTCCAAATGCGCGGGAATAGCTGCGGGAAAACAGGCGCGAGACACGATTGGCGGCCACCGACAATTGGTAGGGCAAAAAATCCTCCAGCCGGAAGTCGTCTTGCGCCGCCCCAGGGGCCGCGCCGAGTGCCGGCATGGCGCTCGGTCCGGTTTTCATTTAGTTTTGCCTCCTCCCGAGCGACGTCCCTTGATAACCCGAATAATGCTGCCTGGGAACGGGCGGTTTTAGGGTTGATCCGGCAGGCAGGGGAGGACGGCCCATGTGGCTCTGCACCAATTTTCGTCCCTCCACGGCGCGGCGCCTGCGCATCGCACTGGCGCTGAAAGACCTGTCGCCGGCGCGGCAATTCATCCATCTGCTGAAGGACGGCGGGCAACAGAACACCGGCGCGTTTCGCGCAAAGAATCCGCTCGGCGTGGTGCCGGTGCTGGAGACCGATGACGGCGCGCCGCCGACGCGGCCGCGCGCCATCTTGGAGTGGCTGGACGAGACCCCTCCCACGCCACCGCGCCGGAATGTCAGATGGACGCATCCTGATCAACCGGAGACCACCGCGCAGCGCCGAGCGTGTGGGCGATCCGGCCGGCACCCTCGTTTCCCGCCAGCCAGAGGCTGGGTAAAGTATCGGTCCGGTAGCAATCCATGAACCTTTCCAACGCTATCCTCCGCCTGATGCCACCGGCGAAAGGCGCGGAGAATGTTTGAATCCGCTGAGCTCGGCCACCACATCCCGAAGTCCGGCTATGACCGCGACGAACCGCTGCTCCGTGCCCGCCTGCTGACGCTGCAATACGACATGCTGGAGAAGGCCGCGTTTCCGGTGGTGATCATCATCGGCGGCGTCGATGGTGCGGGCAAAAGCGAGACCCTCAATATCCTGCACGCGTGGATGGACCCGCGCCACATCGTCACCTCCGCGTTCGGCGAGATGTCGGACGAGGAACGCGAGCGACCGCGCATGTGGCGCTATTGGCGCGCGATGCCGCCGAAGGGGCGCATCGGCATCCTGTTCGGCGCCTGGCATTCCAACCCCATCCTCGACCGCGTCGCCGGCAGGACCACCGAGGACGAACTGGTGCGCGCCGCCGAGCGTATCGTCCGGTTCGAGCGCATGCTGGTGGACGAGGGCACGCTGCTGCTGAAATTCTGGTTCCATTTGTCGAAGCAGGCGCAGAAGGCGCGGTTGCAGGCGCTGGAGGCCGATCCGAAGACGCGCTGGCGCATCAGCGACACCGATTGGGAGCGGTTCAAGATCTATGACCGCTTCCGCAGGGTGTCGGAGCTGGCGCTGCGCCGCACCAACGCCGGCCACGCGCCCTGGATCGTGGTTGAGGGGAGCGACCCGAACTACCGTTACCTCACGGTCGGGCGCGCCGTCGCCGACGCGGTGCAGCGCCGGTTGAGCGGCGACAAGCCGCTGACGGCGCAACCGGCGGCCCTGCCGGAGCCGCCCGCCGATGGCCGTACCGTGCTGTCCGCCCTCGACTACCACCAGACGCTGACGCGCAAGGCCTACCGGCGCGCACTGGACAAATACCAGGGGATGTTGAACCTGCTGACGCGGCGGCGAAAATTCAGCCAGCGCTCGACCATCGTCGTATTCGAGGGGATGGACGCGGCCGGCAAGGGCAGCGCGATCCGTCGTGTCGTCTGGCCGCTGGACGCCAGACATTACCGCGTCATTCCGATCGCGGCGCCGACCGAGGAGGAACGCGCGCAGCCCTATCTCTGGCGCTTCTGGCGGCACCTGCCGCGGCTCGGCCGGGTCACCATCTTCGACCGTTCCTGGTACGGCCGCGTTTTGGTGGAGCGCGTCGAGGGATTCTGCTCCGAGGCGGACTGGATGCGCGCCTACGGCGAGATCAACGATTTCGAGGAACAGATCGCCGAGGCCGGTGGTGTCGTCGTCAAGTTCTGGCTGACGATCACGCCGGACGAGCAATTGGCAAGGTTCCGCGCGCGCGAGACCTCGCCGTTCAAGAGCTTCAAGCTCACCGGCGAGGACTGGCGCAATCGCGACAAGGCGGCCGAGTACGACCGGGCGGTGTGCGACATGATCGACCGCACCAACAATGCGTTCGCACCCTGGGTGCTGGTCCCGGCGAACGACAAGTACTTCGCCCGCGTCATGGTGCTGCGCACGCTGTGCGAGCGCATCGAGGCGGCGTTGTAGGTTGCAAGCGGTAGGTTGCGGATTGCAAGACTCCCCCACCCCTTGCGGCAGGGGGTTGGGGGAGGGGTCGGTCGGAGGCTCGCACTGACCGCCCCCCAATCTGCTCCCGCAAGGGAAGGGGGAGGCTTCTACCGCCGCGCGACCACCGCTTCGCGGACGAAGGGACATGCACTACCCTGCCTCCCTCGCGGCCGGCAAATACGGAGGAACGCATGAAAATCGCCCGCATCGAGGACCTGCACTGCGACGCCGGCTGGCGCACCTTCTCCTTCCTGAAGATCACCACCGACGACGGCATCGCCGGCTGGTCAGAATATACCGAGGCCGACGGCAGCCGCGGCCTGACCGGCGTGATCCACGGCCTCGCGGAGGCGCTGATCGGCCAGGATCCGCGGCCGGTGCAGTACATCGCGTCGAATCTGTGGGTGCGCCAGGTGCAGGCCCCCGGCGGCGTCAATTCCCGCGCCATCGCCGCGATCGAAAACGCCCTGCTCGACATCAAGGGCAAAGCGCTCGGCGTGCCGGTGTACGAGTTGTTCGGCGGCCCCGTGCGCACGCGCATCCCGGTGTATTGGTCGCATTGCGGTTCCTACCGTGTGCGCAACCATGAGCTGGTGGGGGTGACGCCGCTGCGCAGCTACGACGACATCGCGGCGCTTGGGGCCGAGGTGAAGCGGCGGGGCTTCAAGGCGCTGAAGACCAACATCCTGCCGTTCAATGGCGAGAAACTTACCAATTTCGGCCCGGGCTTCGGCCGCACCCCCGGCTGGCCGGAACTCAATATCGACCGCAAGACCTTGCAGTCGCTGCACGATCAGCTCTCGGCGTTCCGCGCCGGCGCCGGGCCGGAGATGGGCCTGCATCTCGACGTGAACTACCATTTCAAGACCGAGGGCTATCTCCAGGTCGCCAAGGCGGTGGCGCCGTTCGACATGACCTGGCTGGAAATCGACACCTGGGACCCGCAGTCCCTGGCGCTGATCCGCCGTGCCGCGCCGTGCCCGATCGCCTCGCTGGAATCGGTGTGCGGGCGGCGCGCGTTCCGGCCGTTCTTCGACGCCTATGCGGCGGACGTGGCGATCATCGACGTGATCTGGAATGGCTTCCTGGAGTCGATCAAGATCGCCGCGATGGCGGAGGCGTACGAAGTGAACTGCGCGCCGCACAACTACTATGGCCATCTGTGTTCGGGCATCAGCGCGGCATTCTGCGCCGTGGTGCCGAATTTCCGGGTGATGGAAATCGACATCGACAGCGTATCCTGGCGCGACGAGCTGTTCGTCAACCCGCCGGCGATCGAGGATGGTGAACTTATCCTTCCGACCGGTCCGGGTTGGGGCGTGGAAGTGAACGAAACGGCGGTGCGCGCGCATCCGCCTCGGGGGCTATGAATGATGGATGAGGTCAAATTCGATCTGCTTGGCATCGGCAATGCCATGGTGGACGTGGTGGCGCGGGTGGACAACACGTTCCTGTCACGGCATGACATGACGAAGGGCGCGATGATCCTGGTGGGCGCGGCGCGCGCCGACGCGGTCTATGCAGCGATGCCGCCGGGCGAGGAGAGCAGTGGCGGATCGGCTGGCAATACGTGTGCGGTGGCGGCGGCGCTCGGTGCCCGGGTGGCGTATCTGGGCAAGGTTGCGCAGGACCAGTTGGGTGCCGTGTTCCGGCACGACATCAGCGCGGCCGGCGTGCATTTTCCGTCCTCGCCACTGATTGGCGGAGCGCCGACCGCACGCTGCCTGGTGCTGGTCACGCCGGACGGGCAGCGCACGATGAACACCTATCTCGGCGCCTGCGTGTCGTTCGGCGAGGACGACGTGGACGAGGCGCTGGTGGCGGATGCGGCGGTGACCTATCTCGAGGGCTACCTGTTCGATCCGCCAGCGGCACAGGCGGCGTTCCGCCGCGCCGCGGCGGCGGCGCACGCGGCCGGGCGGCAGGTGGCGCTGTCGCTGTCCGATCCGTTCTGCGTTGATCGGCATCGTGCGGCGTTCCGCGAACTGGTGGCGCGCGACGTGGACATCCTGTTCGCCAACGAGGCGGAGGTCGCGTCGCTGTACGAGGAGAACACATTCGAGGCGGCGGCCGAGGCGGTGCGGCGCGACGTGGCGTTGGCCGCGCTGACGCGGTCGGAGGCGGGCAGCGTGATCCTGCGCGGGACGGAGACGGTGGAGATCGCGGCCGAGCTGACTCGGGTGGTGGACACGACTGGCGCCGGAGACGCGTATGCGGCGGGGTTCCTGGTCGGGTTGACGGCGGGGAGGTCGTTGCCGGTGTGCGGCCGGATGGGGTCGATCGCGGCGGCCGAGGTGATCAGCCATTACGGTGCGCGGCCGGAGGCGGATTTGAAGAAGCTGGTGGCGGTGATTACTTGATCGCGGCGACGCCAGCCGCAGGACGACATCGAAAATGTCGGCCCCTCCCGGACGGCGCCAGCCCTGGCGATTATTTGGATTGCATGAGGTGCCACCTCGCCGGGGGCGGCGCGACGGCTGCCGGGCAATTCATCCCAACCATGCGGCCTGCCAAGGAGCCATGGCCTGAACAGCGCGGCATCGCTTACGAGGCTTCGTGCGCAGGGCATCTGCCGCTGGTTGCCTTGACGGCAACCGATCGGAGGCGCGAAGTGCTTTCCATTCCCGATCGTGGCGTGGGTGCGGCGATCAAGCCGGCTCAGTGGCAGGCGACATGAACGATCTGTATGATACCGATATTGTGCTGTGGTCCGAGCGCCAGACAGAGCTTCTGCGCCGCCGCGCCGCCGCGCCGCCGGTGAGCTGGTCAATGATGGCGATCTGGACTGGTCGAACCTCGCGGAGGAGATTGAGGCTGTGGGCGCGAGCGCGCGTCGCGAACTGCGTACCCGTCTGGCACGCCTGGCGCAGCGTCTGCTGAAATGGCGATATCAGCCGGAGCTCCGCAGCAGGAGTTGGCGTACGACGATCCGCAATCAACGCCATGAGATCAGGGAACTGCTGAAGGAGAGCCCGAGCCTGGAAGCCAGGCTGCCGGAGATCTTCCCGGATGCCTACCGGCGCGGGCGTGGCGATGCGCTGGATGAGACGGGATTGCTTGATCTGCCGGAGACCGCGCCATTCACGATTGCGCAGGCGCTGGGCGACGAGTTGCCGGAGTGAGTTGGTTCGCTGCACTGGATGCGCGGGGTGGCTGATGCCGCTGACGGCGGCTGACATGCGGTGGCTTTGGACGGGGGCGACGGTCGCTAGCCAGTCAATCTGTCCGGTTTCCTTAGCTCGTGATCTGTCCGCTCCGTTCTTGTTCTGTCCGCGCGGGAGCCGAGCACAGAGCGCCGCGATGGGAGCGTGGCATGCGGCTGGAATATTTCGCCGGTGGGTCGTAGGCCTTGTCGAGAGCAGACCGGTGTTACTACGCAAACCTGGCCGACCAGCCGTGGCTGGGTGTCGCATTCGCGCAGGGTGAGGGTGAGGGTGTGTTGCTAGCTAGTCAATGTGTCCGGTTTTTGTAGCTCGTGATCTGTCCGCTTCGTTCTTGTTCCGTGCCGCGGTGCGCCCGGCACGGAACGCCGCGATGGAAGCGTGT
>Ga0307374_10000836_pt1 | contig 57771 bp, 54 predicted proteins | sample OX3MG_FD_202532 | JGI IMG/M metagenome (GOLD analysis project Ga0307374, IMG submission 202532) | Soil microbial communities from Risofladan, Vaasa, Finland - OX-3 | ecosystem: Environmental > Terrestrial > Soil > Coastal area > Acid sulfate soil | place: Finland: Risofladan, Vaasa | collected...
CGGTCCCGCCAACGGGTGGTCGAAGATGCTGATGACCAACTCGGTGCGGACATCGGTGCCGTCGGCCCGCTTGATGTCCACGTCGAGCGGCCGGCCGACCAGGCTCGACGCCTGCGAGTGCACGAAGGCGCTGTAGTCGTCACCGACCGCCGCCGTGAGCGAATCGGGCACGAGGTCGAAGACGGGCCGCCCGACGAGGGTGCCGGGCGGCCAGCCCAGGAGCCCCTCGGCCGCCTTGTTGACGTAGCGGATGGTGCCCTCGTCGTCGGTGGCCACCACGGCGTCGCGCAAACCGTCGAGCACGACCCTGACGCCCGGGACGGGCCAGGCCGGCTCGTGCGCCGGCTCGTGCGTCGGCGCCGCGGCCGCCGCGGCCACCGCCACCGGCACCGCCGGCGCGCTGCCGTCGGTGTCCTCCCCGACGTGGGCCGCGTCGGACCCGGATGGTCGCTCGTGAGCGCCGCCGCCCGCACCGCCCTTCCCCGGACCGCCCGGCCCCGCACCGCCCGGCGCCGACAGGAGCAACGAGAACCACACGGTCTTGCCGGGCCGGTCGCGCCGCATTTCGATGCCCCAGGTGTCGGCCAGCGCCCGCACAATGTGGAGGCCCCGCCCGTGCGGGGCCTCCTGCAGTTGCTCCGGGGGCGTCGGGAAGCCCGGGGAGCCGTCGCTGACCTCGACCCGCACCCGGCTGCAGTCGGGTGCCACGTGGACGGCCACCTCGAACTCGGTCGCCGCGTGCTGTACCGCGTTGGTCGACAGCTCCGAGAGCATCAGCACCAGCTCGTCGGCCTCCTCGCCGGACGCGGCGGCGGGAAGGTGGCTCAAGAGGAAGCGGCGGGACTGGCCGACGGACGCCGTCGAGGCCGGGAACCGGCGCGTGGCAGTAGCGGTCAGCGGGTCGACGGTGCGCGTGTCGGCCGTGGGCTCTCCCCCCGCGGGATTGGGGCCATTCATACCGGTTGCCGTAGCTCTGCCCTGCCCTCGCAACCCCTAAACCACCAGGACCTACCGGCGGGTCGACGCTCAGCGCCGCCGGGCGCTATCGGAACGCTACCCTGCAGGTTCGTGGAAGAGCGCTACGAATCCGAGCTGACCCGGGCCGCCACGGTCCTCGATGGCGTCGACCGGGCACTCGAGCGGCTCAGCGACGGCACCTACGGCCAGTGCGAGACCTGTGGCGCGCCGGTGCTCGACGCCGACCTGGAGCACGACCCCACCCGTCGCATGTGCGAGCAGCACCTGACGCTGGCCTGACTCAGGGTCACGCCGGCCCGGTCATCCGGCCCGGCTCGTCATTCGGGACGCCCGCTGCGGGCGAGCCGCGTTCAGCCGGGGATGGTGAGCTTCTTGGCCGCGTCGAGCCGGCCGGCCACGTCGGTCCAGTTGACGACGTTCCACAGCGCGGCGAAGAAGTCGGCCTTCACGTTCTTGTACTGCAGGTAGAAGGCGTGCTCCCAGGCGTCGAAGACGAGGAGCGGGACCGAGCCGTGCCCGACGCTGCTCTGGTGGTCGTAGACCTGCTCGACGATGAGGCGCCCGGCTAGGGGCTCATACGCCAGCACGCCCCAACCCGACCCCTGAATGGTGGAGGTCGCCTGGGTGAACTGGGCCTTGAACTTGTCGAACGAGCCGAAGTTCTCGTCGATGGCCGAACCCAGCGCGCCGTCGGGCTTGTCGCCACCGTCGGGGCTCTGGTTGTTCCAGAAGATGGAGTGCAGGACGTGGCCCGAGACGTGGAAGGCGAGCGTCTTCTCCAGCCCCACGATGGCGCCGAAGTCGTCCTTGTCCCGGGCGGCGGCCAGCTTCTCGAGCGTCTGGTTGGCGCCGGCGACGTAGGCGGCGTGGTGCTTGTCGTGGTGGAGCTCCATGATCTGCGCCGACACGTGCGGCTCCAGGGCGGCGTAGTCATACGGCAGGTCTGGAAGGGTGTACTCGGCCATGGCGGATCTCCTCGGTGGTCGTCGGGGTCGTCGCGACCCGTCGTGCTGCGTCGTCGTGGACCATACCCGAAGGGGCCCGAATCCAACCGAGGCCCGACCGGGGATCCAACCGGTGTACGACCTGCACCCAGGCCACGTCGGGGACCGGGCACACCGACGCGGGGAGTCCGGCGCGGACCGAGACGGCGGTACGCTTGCAGGAGTGAGCACCGATCCCAAGGACCGCTGGCTCGACCTGGGCTCGTTCATCCGGGAGCAGCGGGGGACGGCCCGGCTCTCGCTGCGGCGGCTGTCGGAGCTGGCGGGGATCTCCAACCCGTACCTCAGCCAGATCGAGCGCGGCCTGCGCCGGCCCTCGGCCGAGATCCTCCAGCAGATCGCCAAGGCGCTACGCATCTCCGCCGAGACGCTCTACGTGCAGGCGGGGATCCTCGAGCCCCCGTCGGGGACGCCCGACCTGACCCGCTCGATCATGGCCGACCAGTCGATCAGCGAGGAGCAGAAGCAGGCCCTGGTGCGGATCTACCTCTCCTTCCGGCGCGAGTACGAGGACGAGCACCGGGAGGACGAGGCCGCGGCCGAGGCCCACACCGACACCGTCGTCGCGGCGGCGCCCGAGCCCCCGGCGGCACATCCTTCGGACCCGACTGAGGCCGTCGCCTCCGCCTGAGAGCTCGGTCCTGCGCGACCCGGTCCCACGGGCAGGTGGCCGGCGTGGATCTCTTCCAAAACTATAAACAGGATCGTTGAGGGTTTCTTCGAGGAGGCATTGCTGCTCGGGAGCCCCGAACCCGAGTTGTCGCGGCCCAGGCCGGAGCGGTTTTCGCGGCCGCCGGTAGGCTCTGGGCGCCATGCGCCGGCTCGCAGTCCTCTCTCTCCACACGTCCCCCCTGGCCCAGCCCGGGACGGGGGACGGCGGCGGCATGAACGTCTACGTCCGTGAGCTGACCTCGGCGCTGGCCCGTTCCGACGTGGCCTGTGACGTCTTCACCCGCGCCTGGTCCCCGGATCTGCCGCCCGTGGTCGACGTCGAGCCGGGACTGCGGGTGCACCACGTTCCCGCCGGACCGCTCAGCGTGCTGCCCAAGGAGTCGCTCCCCGGCGTCGTGGACGAGTTCACGGCGGGCGTGCTGGAGCGCATGGCCGCCGCGCCGGCCGCAGGCGAGGCGCCCTACACCTCGGTGCACGCCAACTACTGGCTCTCGGGGTTGTCGGGCCACGTGATCAAGCACCAGATGAACCTGCCGCTCGTGTGCACCTTCCACACGCTCGACCGCGTCAAGGCGGAGTCGATGCCCGAAGAGGTCGAGGCCGACATGCCCCACCGCCGGGCCGAGGCCGAGGCGTCCATCATCAACTGCTCCGACGCCGTGCTGGCTTCCTGCACGGTCGAGGCCGACCAGATCGCCTCCCTCTACGGAGGCGAGCCCGGGCGCATCCGCATCGTGCCGCCCGGCGTGGACCATGCCTTCTTCGGTCCCGGCCACCGGCCGCAAGCCCGCCGCGCCCTCGGTCTGCCGGTCGACGGGCGGCTCCTCCTCTTCGTCGGGCGCATCCAGCCGCTCAAGTGCGCGGACGTGGTCATCGAGACGCTGGCCGAGCTGCGCCAGCGCGACGGCGAGCCCGCCCGCCTGGTCGTCGTCGGCGGCCCGAGCGGCCCGCACGGCGAGAAGTCGCTGCAGAGCCTGCACGATGTGGCCGACGCCCGCGGCGTGCGCGACCACGTCCACTTCGTCGACCCCCAGCCCCACGAGCTGCTGTCGTCGTACTACCGGGCGGCCGACGTGTGCATCGTGCCCAGCCGCTCCGAGTCCTTCGGGCTGGTGGCGTTGGAGGCCGCCGCCTGCGGGACGCCCGTGGTGGCCTCGGCCGTCGGCGGGCTGACGACGCTGGTGGATCAGGGACGCACCGGCTACCTGGTGGACGAGCCCGACCCCGTGGCCTACGCCGCCGCGGTGCGCCGGGTCTTCGACGAGCCGCTGGCGGCCGAGCGGCTCTCCACCGCCTCGGTGCTGCGGGCCCGCCGCTACACCTGGCGGGCCGCCGCGAGCACATTGGTCGAGCTGCACGACGAGCTGGCCGCGGGCCGTCTCGTCGAGTGCGGCTGAGCGCGCCGCCCGGTCCACCGATCCGTGCCGATCGTCGACCTCCCCGCCGACGAGGCGATGGCTGCCGCCGTCGCCCGCATCGACGCCTGGGCCGCGCGCGAGCTGGCGGCGGACGGGCCGCTGGTCGCGGCCGAGCGCCAGGAGGTGACCGACCGCACCGCGTCGTTCCAGTGGTATCTCCGCTTCAAGGGCGACGAGAAGGACTTCATCACGGTGTGGCTGACGCTCAAGCAGCGCACGCTGTGGCACGAGGCGCAGTTCATGCCCGCACCCGAGGAGCACAAGGAGGAGGTCTTCGCCTACCTCCTGCGGCGCAACAGCCAGCTCTTCGGCATGGCGTTCGCCCTCGGGCCCGAGGATGCCGTCTATCTGGTGGGCCGGGTGCCCGCCCGGCTCGTCGACGACGACGAGCTGGACCGCATTGCCGGGGCGTCGGTCGTGTACACCGACGACCATTTCCCGACCGCCATGACCCTGGCCCACCCCACGGCCTACCGGCGCCGACGGCGCTGACGGCGCTCATGGCGCTGACCCCGCTCCTGACCCCGCCACCGGGCAGTCACTGACGCTGACGCCACGACCGGCCCCTGACACCGCGCCCTGGTGGTCGGTAACGTCGCGCCCGTGACCACTCTGCTCATCGTCGGTGGCGGGAAGATGGGGGGCGCCCTCCTCGGAGGGCTCCTGCGCTCCGGCTGGGCTGAGCTGGCCGACGTGGCCGTGGTGGAGCCGGTCGCCGATCGGCGGGACGAGCTGGCCGAGTCGTTCCAGGGTCTGCGCATTCTGGACGCCCCCGAGGCCGGCGTCCTGGGCGAAGAGGGTGAGCAGCTGGTGGGGGCCGTCCTGGCCGTGAAGCCCGACGTGGCCGAAGGGGCCTGCCGGGCCCTGGCTGCCACAGGAGTGACCCGGGTGCTCTCCATTGTGGCCGGCGTGCCCAGCGCGCGGCTCGAGGCGGCGCTCGGTGGCGAGCCCGCGGTGGTGCGGGCGATGCCGAACACCCCCGCCCTGGTCGGCGCCGGCGTCACGGCGATTTCGGGAGGCTCGTTCGCCCGGTCGCAGGACCTGTCCTGGGCCGAGGACGTGCTCTCCGCCGTGGGGACGGTGGTGCGCCTGCCCGAGCGTCTGTTGGATGCGGTGACGGGGCTCTCCGGCTCGGGCCCGGCCTACTTCTTCCTGGTGGCCGAGGCCCTCATGGAAGCGGGCGTGCAGATGGGGTTGAGCCGCGACGTGAGCCGGACGCTCGTGGTCGAGACGATGCGCGGCTCCGCCGAGCTCTTGCAGGAGACGGGCCAGGATCCCGAGGCACTGCGCGCCATGGTGACGTCGCCGGCGGGGACGACGGCCGCCGGCATCCGGACCCTCGAGTCGCGCGCCGTGCGCTCGGCCTTCATGGAGGCCGTCGCCGCCGCCACCGAGCGATCGCGCAACCTGCAGCGCTGAGCGCCGTGCCATGACGAGAGAGGCCCCCCGCACCGTCTTCTTCCTCTCCGACTTCGGCACCGAGGACGAGTTCGCCGGTGTGGTGCACGCGGTCATTGCCGCGCATGCACCGGCGACGACCGTCATCGACCTGACGCATCACATTCCACCCTTCGACGTCCGCGCCGGCAGCCACGCGCTGGTGCGGGCGGTGCCGTACCTCGGGCCTGGGGTGGTGCTCGGTGTCGTCGATCCGGGCGTCGGCACCGATCGACGCGGCATCGGCCTGGAGGTCCCGCTTCCCTCCGGCGCTTCCGTGTGGTTCGTCGGTCCCGACAACGGGCTGTTGGTGGCGGCGGCGGAGGCGGCCGGCGAGGCACCGGTGGCGCATGTCGTGGAACTGTCGCGCCCGGCCACGCCACCCGACCGGGGGTCCACGTTCGACGGGCGCGATCTCTTCGGGCCTGCCGCGGCCGCGTTGTGCAACGGCGCCGACCTCGAGGACCTGGGCGAGCGGATTGCGCCGGCGTCGTTGCGACGCCTCGTCGGCGGCGTCGTCGAGGAGGGCAGGCTGCACGACGGCCGCGCCTGCCTGCGCACGGAGGTCACCTGGGTCGACCGCTTCGGCAACCTGCAGCTGGCGGCGACCGTGGCCGACGCGCGCGTGGCGGGCATGCCGCCGACGGGTTGCGTCGAGCTGGCCGCCCGGATCGAGTCGGGACGCCAGGATCCGGACGGATTGCCGCGCTCGCTCGTGCCCGAGGGCGTCGAGCTGCGCTGCGTCGATGCCTTCGGCCAACTGGCGCAAGGCGAGTTCGGCCTGCTGGTCGACGCCAACGGGCACCTGGCCGTGGTGGCCGGCGAGGCGTCAGCCGCCCACTGGCTCAACGTCGTGGCGGGGGAGTTGCTGGTCCTGGCCTGGTGAGGAGGGGCGCCAGGAGGGCTGGTCCGGTCGGTGTCCCCGGCGCCCGAGCGGCGGTTTGGCTCCGCCGGGGGCGCCCTCGGTACCATCCGACGCAGTGAACGACGAGCGGGGGAGTTCCGAACTGCCCGCGCCACCGAGGCGGATCCCTGAGGCCACGGTGCTGCGGCTGCCGATCTACCAGCGGATCCTGGCCGAGCTGGTCCGTGGCGGCTCACGTACCGTGTCGTCGGAGCAGCTGGCCGACCTGGCCCGCGTGAACGCGGCCAAGGTGCGCAAGGACCTGTCGCTGCTGGGCTCCTTCGGGACCCGGGGCTCGGGGTACAACCCCGAATTCCTCATCGCACAGATCGACCGCGCCCTGGGCGCGGACGAGAACTGGTCGGTGGCCATGGTGGGCATCGGCAACCTGGGCCGTGCGCTCACCAACTCGGCCGGTTTCGCGTCTCGAGGCTGCCAGGTGACATCCCTCTTCGACGTCGACCCGGCCGTCGTGGGCGAGGAGATCCGGGGCATGCGGGTGCGCCACATGGACGATCTCGCCACGCTGCGGGACGGGGAGTGCCCTGACATCGGGGTGATCACGACCCCGGGCTGGGCGGCCCAGGGGGTGGCCGACCTGCTCGTCCGAGCGGGCGTGACCTCATTGCTCAACTTCGCCCCCCGGGTCCTGGTCGTCCCGCCCACGGTGCATCTCCGCTACGTCGATCTCTCCATTGAGCTGCAGGTCCTCGGCTTCTACCGGGCCCGCGACGAGGAGGCCGGGCAGCCCGGGGCGCATGCGCCGACCATGCGGTCGGTCGGGCTCTCCCAGCACTCGGAATTGGCCTGACGGCACGGCCCGAATCGGGCTGACGGCACGGCCCGAATCGGGCTGAGGGCACGGCCCTTGGCCGGCGACTGGCACTCTGGAGGTCGGGACCGGCACAATTGTGATCCGACCCAGGAAGGAACCGAGTGTCCGTCGTCGTCATAGGGCTCCAGCACACGCAGGCCCCGCTCCCGCTGCTCGAGGCGGCGGCCGTCCCCGACGCCGACCTGCACAAGGCGCTCAGTGCCTTGAGCCACCGGCGCAACGTCGAGGAGGCTGTCGTCCTCTCGACCTGCCTGCGCACCGAGGTCTACGCCGTCGTCGATCGCTTCCATGATGCCGTGGCCGAAATATACGAAGTGCTGTCCGAGCAGTCGGGCCGGCCCGTCGAGGAGCTCTCAGCGCATGCGGTCGTCCGCTTCGACGACGACGTGACCTCCCACCTGTTCTCGGTCACCTCGGGCCTTGAATCCGTGGTGACCGGTGAGACCGAGGTGGTGGGCCAGGTGCGCCGCGCCTTCGAGCGGGCCCAGGAGGAGCGCACCGCGGGACCCGTCCTCTCCGCCCTCTTCCGCCACGCCCTGCAGACGGGCAAGCGGGTGCGCACCGAGACCGGCATCAGCAAGGGCACCACCTCGTTCGCCTACGCCGCCGTGACCGTCGCCCGCGGGGAGGACCAGGCGGGATTACGCGGTGCCCGGGTGGTGGTGGTCGGCGCCGGCGACATGGGCCTAGGAGTCTGCCGTGCCCTGTCGGACATCGCGCCGGCTGACGCACCGCAGCGTGTCGTGGTCGTGAACCGCTCGGTCGACCGGGCGCGCGACCTCGTGCTGCAGGCCGCGACCGGGCCCTTCGACATGCGGGCGGCGCCGCTCGACGGTGTCGCCGCCGAGCTGGCCGAAGCCGATGTCGTGTTGACGGCCGTCGCCGCCGAGTCGCACGTGCTCAGCGTGACGGACTTTGCCGGGGTCAAGGGCCCCCTGCTGGTGATCGACCTCGGGGTCCCGCGCAACGTCGAGCCCGCCGTGGCCGGCCTCGAGGGCGTCACGTTGCACGACATGGACGCCTTGAGCGTGTCGGTGGCGCGGGCGCTGGGCGATCGCGCCGAGGAGTCGGTGGCCGCGCAGGGCATCGTCGCCGCCGAGGTCGACCGCTACCGCAGCGCCAGCCGTCAGCGTGGTGCCGCCCCGATCATCGCCTCGCTCCGGGGCCGTCTCGAGACACTCCGGGTCGCCGAACTGGAGCGCCACCGGGCGCAGTTGGCCGACCTGAGCGAGGAGGAGTGGGACCACGTGGATGCCGCCACGCGGGCGGCTCTGGCCAAAATGCTGCACGAGCCGACCGTGCTCTTGAAGGAGACGGCGGGGACACCCCGGGGCGAGCGGCTGGTCGAGGCGCTGCGCATCCTCTTCGACCTGTAGTCGCGGCCATGGGATAGTCGGTCCATGGGATCCCTGCGCCTGGCCACCCGCGGCTCACCGCTGGCCCTGCGCCAGACCGAGCTGGTCACCGAGCTCCTGCGCCAGGCGCACCCCGGCCTCGACGTCGAGCCGGTCGTCGTGCGGACCCAGGGCGACCGCGACACCGCGACACCGCTCGACCAGATCGGGGGTCAGGGCGTCTTCGTGACCGAGGTCGAGGCAGCGGTGGCCGAGGGACGGGCCGACGCCGCCGTGCACTCGGCCAAGGACATGCCGTCGGTGATGCCGGCGCAATTCGTGCTGGGCGCCGTGCCGCGGCGCGCCGACCCGCGCGACGGGCTCGTGGGTGCCACCTTGGCCGGCCTGCCCGCCGGCGGCCTGGTGGCGACCGGATCGGCCCGGCGCCGGGCGCAGCTGGCGGCGTTGCGCCCGGACCTCGTGTTCACCGACCTGCGGGGGAACATGGCCCGCCGCGTAGCCATGGCGGACGAGGGAAAGGTCTCAGCCGTCGCCGTCGCCGTCGCCGCCATGGAGCGCCTCGGCTGGATGCACAAGGTGCGCGACGTGCTCGACCCGGTCGACGTGCTGCCACAGGCGGGACAGGGTGCCATCGCGGTGCAGTGCCGGAGCGACGACGCGGCGACCAGGGCGCTGCTCGCCGTCATCGATCACGGTCCGAGTCACCGGGCCCTGCGGTCCGAGCGCGCCGTGCTGGCGACGCTGGGCGGGAACTGCTCGCTGCCGGTCGGCGCGTTCGCCGAGCCGGCCGGCCCCGGCGACTCGGCCGACGTCCTCAGCGTGTCGGGGCTCCTCGCCAGCGGGGACGGGCACACGGTGATCCGCCTGGCCCGCCGCGGTGACGACCCCGAAGCGGTCGGCGCGGCGGTGGCGCGCGCCCTGCTCGACGGAGGCGGCGCGGCGATCGAGGGTTTCGACGGCCTGCTGGACGCGGCGCCATGACCGTGTACCTCGTCGGCGCCGGCCCGGGCGATCCGGGGCTCCTGACCCGCCGGGGCGCCGCGTTGTTGGCACGGGCCGACGTCGTCCTGCACGATCGCCTGGTCAGCCCAGCGGTCCTCGACCTGGTGCCGTCGTCTGCTCAACTCATCGACGTCGGCAAGGACCCTGACACCCCGGCGGGGGGTGCGGCGCGCCAGGAGGACATCGCCCGCATGCTGGTCGAGCACGGGAGAGCCTCCGCCGTGGTGGTCCGTCTGAAGGGTGGCGATCCCTTCCTCTTCGGCCGCGGCGGGGAAGAGGTCGAGGCTTTGGTGCAGGCCGGCCTGGCGTGGGAGGTGGTGCCGGGGGTCACGTCGGCCTTCGGCGTCCCGGCCGCCGTGGGCATCCCCGTGACGCAGCGCGGCGTGGCGGCGTCCGTCACCGTCGTGACCGGACGCCTCGGCGTCGAGGACGGCACCAGCGAGCACGACTGGGAAGCCCTGGCCCGCGTGGGCGGGACCTTGGTGGTTCTGATGGGGATGAACACCCGGGCCGCCATTGCAGCGGCGTTGGTCAGGGGTGGGCGCGCCCCCGAGACGCCGGTCGCCGTCATCGCCAGCGGGACGACCGCGTCCGAGCAGGTGCAGCGGACGACGCTGGCCGGACTGGGCGAGGTGGAGCTCGGTCCTCCCGCCGTCATCGTCGTCGGCCCCGTGGCGGCGCTCGGCCAGCACGACGCATCGCGGGGTCCCGACGGTCCGCTCGCCGGACGCACCGTGGTGGTGACGCGCTCGAGCGGGCGGGCGAGCGGTCTCGTCGACGCGCTCGAGCGGGCGGGCGCGGTGGCGTTGGAGCTGCCGCTGACGCGTCAGGTCGAGCCCGAGGACGGCGGTGCCGCATTGGCGGCCGTGGCCTCGGCCGTGCGGGAGAACGAGTGGGTGGTTCTGACATCGGTCAATGCGGTTGACCGCTTCATGGGAGCGCTGCGCGACGCGCGGGCCCTCGGGGCCGTGTCGGTGGCCGCCGTGGGGCCGGCTACGGCCGATGCCCTCCGCCGGACCGGCGTGGAGCCCGACCTGGTGCCGGCGGAGCACAGTGCGCGCGGGCTGGTCGAGGAGTTTCCCGACCCGTCCGGCACCGGCACCGGGCGCGTGCTGTTCCCGAGCGCGGACCTCGCGCCCGAGACCATTCCCGAGGGCCTGGCCCAGAAGGGGTGGGACGTCCAGCGCGTCGTCGCCTACCGCACGGTGGCACGGAGCGCGCCCGAGCCGGCGTTGCTCGAACGGGTGGCCGCGGCCGACGCGCTGACGTTGACCGCCACGTCGGGCGTGCAGGCGTTCGTGGCCCTGCGCACGCCCGAGGGCATGCCGGTGGCGGCACCGGCGCACGTGGTCTGCATCGGGCCGACGACGGCTGACGCAGCGCGGGCGGCGGGGCTGGCCAACGTGCACGAGGCCTGGGGCGCGTCCGCCCAGGGCATCGTCGACGAGCTGATCGAGGCGCTGGGCCCCCGCGAGGTTGACGGCCCGTAGGCTGGGACGATGGCCGACAACTCCAGCGCGCCCATGCCGGGAGGGTTCCCCGTGCGCCGGCTGCGCCGGTTGCGGCGCACCCCGGCGCTCCGGCGGCTGGTGGCGGAGGCCCGTCTCGGGCCCGATGACCTGGTCGCCCCGCTCTTCGTGCGGGAAGGGATCGCGGAGCCACTCCCGATCGCGTCCATGCCGGGAGAAGTGCAGCACTCCCTCGACTCGTTGGTGGTCGAGGCGAAGCGTCTGGTCTCGCTGGGCGTCCCCGGGCTGATCCTCTTCGGCGTCCCGGAGCGCAAGGACGCGCAGGGCAGTGGCGCCTGGGACCCCCAGGGCGTCGTCCAGGTCGCGCTGCGAGCCGTGCGCGATGCGGTGGGTGACCAACTCGTGCTGATGGCCGACCTCTGTCTCGACGAGTACACCGATCACGGGCACTGCGGCATCGTCGGCGCCACCGGCGAGGTGCTCAACGACCCGACCCTCGAGCTCTACCAGCGCATCGCGCTGGCACAGGCCGAAGCCGGAGCGGACGTGGTGGCGCCCAGCGGCATGATGGACGGCCAGGTGGCCGCCATCCGCGCCGCGCTCGACGGTGGTGGTCACGACCCCATCGCCATCCTGGCCTACGCCTCCAAGTACGCGTCAGCGCTCTACGGGCCGTTCCGGGACGCGGTCGACGTCACGATTGCCGGGGGCGGTGACCGCCGGGCCTACCAGCAGGACCCGCGCAACGGGCGCGAGGCGCTGGCCGAAATTGAGCAGGACGTCGCGGAGGGCGCCGACATGATCATGGTCAAGCCCGCCATGACGTCACTGGACGTGTTGGCCACCGTGCGCCGGTCGGTCCCGGTGCCGCTGGCCGCGTACCACGTGAGCGGCGAATTCGCGATGGTGAAGGCGGCCGCGGCCGCAGGCTGGATCGACGGGCCCGCGGTCGCCCTCGAGCAGCTCACCGTCCTGAAGCGGGCCGGCGCCGATTTCATCCTCACCTACTTCGCCGCCGAGGTGGCCGAGGCGCTCGGTGCCTGACGTCGCCCCGGCGTCGAATGCGGCCTGGTTCGACCGGGCGCGTCGTGTGATCCCGGGCGGCGTGGACTCACCCGTCCGCTCCTTTGCCTCCGTGGGTGGGACCCCGTACACGGTGGTCTCGGGCGAGGGGGCGTTCGTGGTCGACGCCGAGGGAACGCGCTACCTCGACATGGTGCAGTCCTACGGCGCGGTGCTGCTCGGTCATGCCCACCCCGTGGTGACAGGGGCCATCACCACGGCGGCCGCACGAGGCACGACCTTCGGGGCGCCGACACCCGGCGAAGTCCTGCTGGCCGAGGCGATCTGCGCCCGCATGCCCGGTTGTGAACAGGTACGACTGGTCTCCTCGGGGACGGAGGCGAGCATGAGCGCCGTGCGGCTCGCCCGCGGGGCGACCGGGCGCGACCGGGTGATCAAGTTCGACGGCTGCTATCACGGCCACTCCGACGGCCTGTTGGCCGGCGGCGGCAGCGGCGTGGCCATGCTCGGCCTCCCCGGCTCGGTCGGCGTGTCCGCCGGCGCCGTCGCCGACACCGAGGTCGTCCCCTACAACGTGGTTCCCCACGTGGACGAACGCGTGGCCTGCGTGATCGTGGAGCCGATCGCGGCGAACATGAATCTGGTCGCGCCGGCGCCGGGGTTCCTCGAGGGGCTACGCGCCGCCTGCACTGCGGCCGGCGCGCTGCTCATCTTCGACGAGGTCATCAGCGGCTTCCGGCTCGGCCCGGCGGGGGCGACGGGTTGGTCCGGGGTGACACCCGATCTCTGGTGTTTCGGCAAGGTCATCGGTGGCGGCCTGCCGGTCGGCGCCTTCGGTGGGCGACGAGAGCTGATGGCGGAGCTGGCGCCGGCCGGCCCCGTGTATCAAGCCGGCACCTTGTCGGGAAACCCGCTCGCCACCGCGGCGGGCCTGGCGGTCCTGGACGCGGTGACTGCGGCCGACTACGAGGCCCTCACCGCTCGGGTGGCGTTGTTCGCCAAGGACCTCGAGTCGGCGGTGGCGGACGGCGGACTGGCCGTCGCCGTGCCGACCGTCGGGCCACTGGTCGGGTTCTTCGTGGCCCCGGGCGAGGCCGGACCGCTTTCGCCGCCGACGGACTACGAGAGCGCGCGGGCCATCGCGTCGGGTGAGACCTACTCCCGCTTCTTCCACGCCATGCTCCGCCGCGGCGTCGCACTGGCCCCCGGTGCCTACGAGGTGATGTTCCCCGGCCTGGCCCATGACGACGCCGTCCTGGCCCGTGTCCTCGACGCGGCGGGGGAGGCGGCGGCCGAAGTCGGCCGCTGACCCGGCCGGCCACCCTGATGGAGCTCTTGGCCGAGGGCCGCACCGCCGAGGTCTTCGCCGCCGGTGAGGGCCGGGTCCTCAAGCTCGATCGGCCCGACTGGAACGGCCTGTCAGTCTTCGAGGCGTCCGTGCTGACCCTGTTGGCCGATGCCGGTCTACCCGTGGCCCGGCCGCATGGCACACGCACCGTGAACGGACGCTCCGGTGTGGTCCTCGACAGGATCGACGGTCCGTCACTCCTGCAGGTGCTGCGCGCCGTCGGCCCCGACGAGATCGACCGCCTGGCGGGCGAGTTCGTGGCGGTGCAACTGCAGTGCAACGAGACGATCGTCGCAGGCCTGCCCGAACTGGTGCCGCGCCTGCGCCGCGAGCTCGAAGTCGGCGTGCCCGACGCCGGGCAACAGCAGGAACTCTGGCGCATGCTGGACGCGCTGGACGACGGCGGGCGCGGGGTCTGCCACTTCGACTTCCATCCCTCCAACGTGTTGGTCGGTCCCGACGGCTGGGTCGTCATCGACTGGCTCACCGTGGCCACGGGGCCGTCGGCCGCCGACCTGGCCCGCACCCTGGTGCTGTGGGGGCAGCGATCGACCGGCTCGTTGGGGCGCTTCCAGCGCGCCGTGCGAAGCGAGGGCCGGGCCCGCCGCGGCCTGGATGACGACGCGCTCGACGAGTGGATCCGCATTGTCGCCGCGGCCCGTGTCACCGAGGGGTTCGAAGGCGATGAGAAGGCCTGGCTCCAGCGGGTTGCGGCCGGGTCCGAGCGCCTCTTCGTCTGAGCCGGCCCCAATTGCTCAGGCGGCGGGGGTCTCCAAGCCGTCGTGATCGGGCAGGACGCGTGACACGAGCTCCATGGCGCGGAAGCCGAGCTCGGCCGGGCCGGCGGCGTCGGGCCGCATGAGATTGGCCATGATCCGGAGCAGCTGGGTCATGAGCAGTTCGGACCGCATGCCCAGCCCGACGCAGAGCCGCATCGCCTCCGGGTTCGAGATCAGGTGCACGAAGGCTCGCGCCACCTTGTAATAGGGGCCGTAGGCCGCGGTCAGCTCGCGGTCGTAGTCCGTCAGGGCCTGTTCGCCCTCACCTGTCAGGGCGTGCCCCAGCGCAGCGGCGGCCAGCCGGCCCGTCTCGTACCCGTAGGCGATCCCCTCCCCGTTGAAGGGGTTGATGGCGCCACCGGCGTCGCCGGTGATCACGACGTTCCCGCCGGCTCGGGGGCCCACCGAGAGGCCCATGGGGAGCTTCCCGCCCGTCGGCGGTCCCAGGCTCGTCTCGGGCCGGATCCCCCATGAGGCCGGGGCGAAATCCACGAAGGCGTCCATCAGGTGGCTGGTGTTGAGGCCCTTCCAGCGCTGGTCGGTCGAGAGCAGGCCGACCCCGACGTTCACCCGGCCGTCGCCCATGGGGAAGATCCAGCCGTAGCCCGGCACGACGTCGCCCTCGGCGTCGCGGATGTCGAGGTGCGACTCAATGAAGGGATCGTCGTGGCGCTCGGACTCGTAGTAGCCCCGTAGCGCCATGCCCATCGGGAGGTCGCGTCGGCGGGTGGTGCCGAGCATGCGGCCGATCCGGGAGTTGGAGCCGTCGGCCACCACGACGTAGCGGGCCTTGATCGTCCTGGTGGTGCCGCTGCCCTTCTCCTTGACTGTCACGCCGGTCAGCACCGGCAGGGGGCCCGGGGAGGTGGCGCCCTCGTCCAGGACGGGCCCCGTGACCTCGGTGCCCTGCAGCAGGGTGGCACCGGCCGCCTCGGCGTGCCCCGCCACCAGGCCGTCCAGGTCGTGCCGGGTGATGGTGTACCCGTAATTGGGGAAGTTCGGGTGCTCGGGCCACTGCATGTCGATGGAGCGGCCGAAGCCGAAGGCACGCAGCCCGCCGTAGCGGTGGGAGCCGGCCAGCGCGCCCTCGAGGTCCATGTCCGCCAATTGCCGGACGGCCCGGGGTGTGAGGCCGTCGCCGCAGGTCTTCTCCCGGGGGAACTCCTTCTTCTCGACCACGACCACGTCCCAGCCGGCCTCGGCCAACCAGTAGGCGCACGAGGCACCGGACGGGCCGGCGCCGACGATCACCACGTCGTGCACCGGGTCGGGGGCCTGACGCGCTGCCGCTGTGGCCGTCGCCGCCGTCGCGGCCGTCGCGGCCGGACGGGGAGACCGGGTCGCCTTCTTCGCCGCACCCTTTGCCGCGGGGGTTGCCGTCTTCTTGGCGGCCGCCTTGGCCGGCGACGCCTTCTTGGTCGCGGCCCGCTTCTTCGCCGGCGTCTTCGCCGAGGCTTTCGCCGTCCGTGGCGCCTTCTTGGGGGCGCCGGGCCCGGGGTTCTCGTCGGGAGCCGTCACGTAGGCATCGTAGGTCCCCTGCCGGGGCCTCTGACCAGCGGCGCGGATGTGCCTGGCCTGGGAGTCGCATGGTAGAAACGAACCCAGTGGTCCAGTACCTCCCGATCCTGATCCTGGGCGTGCTCGCCCTCGCGTTCACCGTCTTCTCGCTGGTGTCCTCAGCGATGTTGGCGCCGCGCAAGAAGCCGACCGCCGCCAAGCTGGCGCCTTACGAATGCGGGATCGTCCCCAACCAGGAGCCGCCCCAGCGCTTCCCCGTGCGCTTCTACCTGGTCTCCATGATCTTCATCATCTTCGACATCGAGATCGTGTTCCTCTACCCATGGGCGGTGGTGTTCCACCAGATCGCCACGTTCGGCCTCATTGAGGTGATCGTGTTCGCCGCCGTCGTCTTCGTGTCGTTCCTGTACCTGATCTCGAACGGCGCCTTGACCTGGGGACCGCCGAAGACGCTGCAGTCAGGCATGCCGAGCCGTACGTCTGAGTCCACCATCACCCGCATCAGCGCATCGAAGTCCCCTGGTGAGGCGGCCTGATCGATGGGTTTCGAGGATCTGCAGCACAATTTCCTGACGGGTCGCATTGAGGACCTGGTCAAGTGGGCCCGCCGCAACAGCGTCTGGCCGGCCACGTTCGGCCTGGCCTGCTGCGCCATTGAGATGATGTCGGTTGGGGCCGCCGACTACGACATCAGCCGGCTGGGCATGGAGGTCTTCCGGGCCTCGCCGCGCCAGGCCGACCTCATGATCGTCGCCGGGCGGGTGTCGCAGAAGATGGCCCCGGTCCTGCGCCAGGTCTACGACCAAATGATGGAGCCCAAGTGGGTCATCTCCATGGGCGTCTGCGCCTCCACGGGCGGCATGTTCAACAACTACGCCATCGTGCAGGGCGTCGACCAGATCGTGCCGGTCGACGTCTACGCGCCAGGCTGCCCGCCCTCGCCCGAGACGCTGCTGCACGCCATCCTCACGCTGCACGAGAAGATCCGCACCGGCGAGATCACGCGCCGCCCGGGGACCTCCATTCCGCCCGGCGAGCAGGCCACCGGCGGCTGGGTGCCCACCGTGCCCGACGCCGTGCGCGTAGCCACGCCGCGGTGAGCAGCACCACCTCGCCGACGTCGCCGGCAGGCATCCTGCCCGAGGTGCCGCGACTGCCCGACCGGCTCGTCGACCAGCTCGCCTTCCCCCCCCGCCAGACCTACAAGCAGATGGTGGTCGCCTTCAAGGACTCCGGCTTCGAGACGTGCTCGGACCTGTGCGCCGTCGACTACCTGACCCACCCGGGCCGAGCGCTGCCCGACGGTGTGAAGGCCGAGCGCTTCGAGGTGGTGGTCAACCTGCTGTCGCTCTCCATGCGCCAGCGGGTGCGGATCCGGGTACAGGTGCCCGAGTCCGACCCCACGCTCGACAGCATCACCGACGTCTACCCCGGCACCGACGCCATGGAGCGCGAGGCCTACGACATGTTGGGCGTCGTCTTCGCCGACCACCCCGACATGACTCGGATCCTCATGCCTGAGGACTGGGAGGGCCACCCGCTGCGCAAGGACTACGGCGTGGGCCGCGTGCCGGTGCAGTTCAAGGAAGCGCCGGGGCCCCGATGAGCGACCACGAGCACCACGACGGACACGACCGGGGCGAGGACGCGCAGACGGAAGAGGACGCCGAGCACAAGGCGTTCGAGCAGGAGGAAGCGCGCGCCCTGGTGGCCGAGACCTCGGAGGGCGCCCAGGAGCTGATGCCCCGGCGGACCACCTCGGCAGGGGAGCTGCGCCAGGAGGTCGGGGCCGTCCTCCGCCTGCCCGAAGGCGGTTTCGTCAACCCGGGCGACATCGACATCGAGCGCCGCGACGACCAGACCATGATCATCAACATGGGTCCCCAGCACCCCTCGACCCACGGGGTGCTGCGGCTCATGCTCGAGCTGGACGGCGAGACGGTGCTGCGGACCAAGCCGATCATCGGCTACCTGCACACCGGCATGGAGAAGCAGGGCGAGGAGCTCACCTACGTCCAGGGGTGCACCAACGTCACCCGCATGGACTACCTCTCGCCGCTGCACAACGAGCTCGTGTTCTCACTGGCCACCGAGGCGTTGCTCGACATCGAGATCCCGCCACGGGCGGTGTGGATCCGCATGCTGATGGCCGAGCTCAACCGGGTCTCGTCCCACCTGATGTGGATGGCCACCAACGGCATGGACCTCGGGTCGACGTCCATGATGATCTACGGGTTCCGTGAGCGCGAAATGGTCCTCGCCTTCTTCGAGAAGACGACCGGGCTGCGCATGAACCACAACTTCATCCGTCCCGGCGGCGTGGCGGCCGATCTGCCCGACGGCTGGCAGGACGACATGGAAGTCCTGTGCGACACCATCCTGACCCGCAGCTACGAGTACGACGAGCTGCTCACCGGCCAGCCCATCTTCCGGGAGCGTACTGAAGCGGTCGGCAACATCTCGGCCGAGGAGGCGCTGGCCCTGTCGGTGACCGGCCCCATCCTGCGTTCGACCGGCGTGCCCTGGGACCTGCGCCGGACGATGCCCTACCTCGCCTACGACAAGCTCGACTTCGACGTCATCGTCGGGAGCTACGGCGACAACTTCGACCGCTACTCGGTGCGCCTCAACGAAATTCGCGAGTCGATCAAGATGATCCGGCAGATCACCGAAATGATGCCGCCCGGCGACTATCGCGTGCAGGACCGCAAGGTCACGCCTCCGCCGCGCGCCCGTATCGACGAAAGCATGGAAGCGCTCATCCACCACTTCAAGATCTTCACCGAGGGCTTCCGCGTGCCTGAGGGAGAGGTCTACGTGGCGATCGAGTCACCCCGGGGCGAGCTCGGCTGTTACATGGTCTCGGACGGGACCTCCAAGCCATATCGCATGCACATCCGGGGCCCGAGCTTCGTGAACCTGCAGGCGTTGCCGTTGCTGCTGCGCGGCGGCCTGATGGCCGACGCCGTCGCCGTGATCTCGTCGGTCGACCCGGTCATGGGCGAGGTGGACCGGTGAGCCACCTGCGCAGCGACCTCCGGACACGGGCCGAGGAGCTGGTCGCGCTCTACCCCGAGAAGCGCTCCGCGCTCATTCCGCTGTGCCACCTGGCCCAGGAGCAGGACGGGTGGCTGACCCCCGAGGCGACGAGCGAGATCGCCGAGCTGTGCGGCGTCACGGCGGCCGAGGTCCAGGGCACCGCCACCTTCTACGACATGCTGCACACCGAGCCCGTCGGCACGTACGCCGTCGCGGTGTGCACCAACATCGCCTGCCTCCTCGGAGGCGCGCTCGAGTTGCTCGAGCACGCCGAGGCGACGCTCGGTATCCGCGCCGGCGGGACGACGCCCGACGGCGTGTTCACCCTCCACGAGGCGGAGTGCCTGGCCGACTGCGACAAGACGCCGTGCGTGCAGGTCAACCACCGCTACGTGGGTGCCCAGACGCCTGCCAGCTTCGACGCCCTGGTCGACGACCTCCGCGCCGGCCGCCTCTCGGAGACCATTCCGAACCACGGCACGCTGGTCCGCGTGCGCCGCACCGTGGGCCTGCTGGCCGACCGCGACGCCGTCAAGGCAGAACGGGCCGCCGTGTCCCAGGAGCAGGCCGCCCGTGCCGCCACCGCGGCCGCCGCCGACGGGGGGAAGTAGGCCTGATGGCTCTCACGGACGCCCCGAAAATCGTCACGGCCCGTCTCGGCTACGAGGACTCCTTCACGCTGGAGCGCTACCTCGCCACCGGTGGCTACACCGGGCTGCGCAAGGCGCTGACCATGACGCCCGAGGCGGTGGCGGCCGAGGTGGACGCGGCCAGCCTGCTGGGCAGGGGCGGCGCCGGCTTCCCGGCCGGGCGCAAGTGGTCGATGCTGCGCAAGAACCCGCTGACCTACCTCGTGATCAACGGTGACGAGTCCGAGCCGGCCACCTTCAAGGACCACATGCTCATCGAAGGTGACCCGCACCAGATCCTCGAGGGCGTGCTGATCTCGGCCTACGCGTTGCAGGTCAGCCAGGCCTTCATCTACCTGCGGGGCGAGTTCGCCCTGGGCCTCGAGCGCCTGCAGACGGCGCTGAACGAGGCCTACGCCCACGGCGCGGTGGGGAGCAACATTTTCGACTCCGGCTTCTCGCTCGACATCGTCGTGCACCCCGGCGCCGGCGCCTACATCTGTGGCGAGGAGACGGCGCTGCTCGAGTCGCTCGAGGGCAAGCGCGGCTTCCCCCGCATCAAGCCGCCCTTCTTCCCGGCCGCCATCGGCCTCTACGGCGAACCGACCGTGGTCAACAACGTCGAGACCATGGCCAACATCCCCTGGATCGTCAACAACGGCGGCGCCGCCTTCGCCGCCCTGGGCGCCGGCCGCTCCACGGGGACGCGCCTGTTCGCGCTGGCCGGTCACGTGCGCAACCCGGGCAACTACGAGCTCGAGATGGTCAAGACGACGTTCCGCGACCTGATCTACGCCCCCGTACTCGGTGGTGGCATCCGCGGCTCCAACACGCTCAAGGCCTTCATCCCCGGTGGCGTGTCGGCCCCGTGGTTCGGCCCGGACCAGGTCGACCTGCCGCTCGGCCAGGATGAGGTCGGCAACGCCGGCTCCATGCTCGGCTCGGGCTCCGTCGTCGTCATGGACTCGGCCACCTGCATGGTGCGCGCCGCCTGGCGCATCACCAAGTTCTTCTCCCGCGAGTCGTGCGGCCAGTGCACGCCGTGCCGCGAGGGGTCGGGCTGGCTGGAGCGCATCATGTACCGAATTGAGAATGGCGACGGGCGCGAGGAAGATCTGGACCTCCTCATGGACCTGTGCGACAACATCTCTCCCGGCGTGGTCTGGCCGCCGCAGCAGACCACCATCTGCGTCCTCGGTCCGTCGATCCCGTCGTCCATTGCGTCGGGCATCCGCATGTTCCGCGACGAGTTCCTGGTGCACGTGAAGGAAGGGGGTTGTCCCTTTGACTGACACGGCCAAGACCGACAAGCCCGCCGACGCCCTGGCGACGAGCGGCAAGGACGACGGGACGCACACCTTCACGCTGGACGGCCGCGAGGTCAGCGCCAAGAAGGGCGAGCTGCTGATTACCGCGGCCGAGCGGGCCGGGACTTACATCCCGCGCTTCTGCTACCACCCGCGCATGGAGCCGGTGGGCATGTGCCGCATGTGCCTGGTCGAGGTGGAGGGCCCGCGCGGCGCCACGCTGCAGCCGGCCTGCTTCATCGAGGCGGGCGACGGCATGGTCGTCGACACGACGTCGGAGAAGGTCAAGAAGGCCCAGGACGGCGTGCTCGAGTTCCTGCTGGCCAACCACCCGCTCGACTGCCCGGTCTGCGACAAGGGCGGGGAGTGCCCGCTGCAGGACCAGACGCTGGCCTACGGCCCGGGCGAGACGCGCTTCATTGAGGAGAAGCGGCACTTCGAGAAGCCCATCGCCATTTCGGACCTGGTCCTGCTCGACCGCGAGCGCTGCATTCAGTGCGCCCGCTGCACCCGCTTCGCCGCCGACGTGGCAGGCGAGGCGCAGATCGATTTCGCCGGACGGGGCGACCGCGTCGAGGTCTCGACCTTCCCCACCGAGCCCTTCTCCTCGTACTTCAGCGGCAACACGGTGCAGATCTGCCCCGTGGGTGCGCTCACCGCGACGCCCTACCGCTTCACCGCCCGCCCCTGGGACCTCGAGCAGGTCGAGTCCACCTGTACCGCCTGCTCCGTCGGCTGCCGGGTCGCCGTGCAGTCGTCGCAGAACCGCCTCACCCGGCTCCTCGGCATCGATTCCGAGCCGGTCAACCATGGATGGCTCTGCGACAAGGGCCGCTTCTCCTTCGAATCGGTCAACGGCGACGAGGTCGACAACGGCCCGGAGCAGCCGACCGAGGTTGCCGACGAGGCCGTCGACGTCGTGCCGGCCACCGCATCGCAGGTCGTCAGCCTCGGGGCAAGCCGGGGCCAGTTCCTCGGCGAGGCACGCGAGACGGGCCGCTTCGAGCACGGCCGCCTGGTGGAGCCGCGTATCCGCAAGCAGGGCGAGCTGGTGGCCGTCAGCTGGGGCGAGGCCCTGGCCGCCGCCGCGGCCGGTCTCTCCGCGGCCAAGCGTGCCGGTGGCGCCGGCGCGGTGGCGCTGATCGGCGGAGCCCGGCTGACCAACGAAGCCGCCTACGCCTGGGCCAAGCTGGCCAAGGGTGTCATCGGCACCGACTCGGTCGACGCCCAGCTGGGCGACGGCCTCCCCGCCCAGCTCGTACTGGGCCTGCCCCGCGCCACCATCGACGAGGCCTGCGCCGCGCCGGTGCTGGTGACACTGGCCGGCGACCTGCGCGAGGAGCTCCCGGTCCTCTTCCTGCGCCTGCGCGAGGCCGTGGTCGGTGGCGGGACGCAACTGATCGAGGTCGCCTCGACGCCGACCTCGCTGACCGCATTGGCCGCCACCTCGTTGCGCCTCCGCCCGGGCGATGCGCCGCTGATCGCCCGCGCGCTGACCGGCGACAGCGCGGCGGCGACCACCTTGGGGACGCACCCCGAAGGGGCGGCGGTGACGACGGACCAGCTCGAGACCGCGCGCGGCCTGCTGGCCGCGCACCCCGACGGTGAGGGTGTCGTGATCGTGGCCGGCCGGTCGTCCTACGCCGAGTCGGGCGAGGTGGCCGCCGAAGCGGTGCGCGTCCTGGCCGCCGGCCTCCCGAAAGCCAAGTTCCTGCCGGCACTGCGGCGCGGCAACGTCCTCGGCGCCCTCGACATGGGCCTGGCGCCCGGGTTGCTGCCGGGCCGGATCAGCCTCGATGCGGGTCGCCAGCGCTTCACGACCGCCTGGGGCTCGGTGCCGGCGGGCACCGGCCTCTCGACGGCCGACATCCTCGCCTCCATGGCGGGCGAGGCCGACGACGGCACCGCCGCTGCCGGAACCGCGATACGTGCGTTGGTGCTGCTCGGCGCCGACCCGCTCGACGACTTCCCCGACCGCGCCGTGGCGGCCAAGGCGCTCGGAGCCGGGCACTTCGTGGTCGCGGTGACCGGGCACCCCTCCGAGTCTGTCGACGCACACGCCGACGTCGTGCTGCCCTGCGCAGTGACGCACGAGCGCGCCGGCACGACCACCAACATCGAGGGGAGGGTCAGCCGGCTCGGCCCCAAGCTGTCGGCGCCCGGCTTCGCCTGGCCCGACTGGATGATCGCCGCCGAGCTCGCGGCCGCTCTCGGCTCCGACCTCGGCCTGGCCAGCGACAACGACCTCTCGGACGAGCTGACGCGGACGGCGCCGGCCTACGCCGGGCTGACCCAGCAGGTGCTGAACTCCGACGTGGCGCACGACGGGATTTTGGTGCCGCTCACCGGCAACGAGGACCACCGCGACGACGTCAGCCCGATCGACCCCATGGCGCTTCCCGGTGTCGAGTCGGTCGAGCGCCAGGGCGCGCCGCCACGCGTCGGCACCGGCACCAGCAATCCCGCCTCCGAGTCCATGGCCGAACTGGGCAGCCCACCGCCGCTGCTCTCCGGGACCGGTACCGGCGGGGCCGAGCCGCTCCAGATCCCCAAGACCGACAGCTACAGCCTGCGGCTCACGTCGGGCCGCCGCCTCTACGACGCCGGCAGCTCGGTGACCGGCTCGCCGTCGCTCACGCCGCTCGTGCCCATGTTGGTGGCGCGGGCCAATCCCTACGACCTCGACCGTCTCGGCGCCAAGACGGGAGACCGCGTCAAGGTGCGCTCGGCGAGGGGCGAGCTGATCCTGGCCGCCGAGTCCGACGAGGGCGTGGCCCGGGGCGTCGTCGCCATCGACTTCAACGTTCCCGGTGGCGAGAGCGCGCCGCGCAATGCGGTGGCCACGCTCATCGACAGCCGCCAGCTGGTGACCGACGTGCGACTGGAGTCGGTGTGATCGCAGCCGCCGCCCTCCTCTCCAATTCCGCTCCGCTGTTGACGCACAGCGCGGACAGCGGCAACGGCGACCCGCTGTTCTACTTCGGCCTCAACTGGGAGGTCTGGCTGATCCTGATCATCAAGTGCCTGGTCGCCTTCGTGGCACTGCTCGTGGCCACGGCGCTCATGATCTGGTTCGAGCGCAAGGTCATCTCGGACATGCAGAGCCGCGTCGGTCCCAACCGCGCCGGCCCGTGGGGCCTGCTGCAGACGCTGGCCGACGGCACCAAGCTCGTCTTCAAGGAAGACCTGCTGCCCGACCGGGCCGACTCCTTCGTCTTCAAGCTGGCGCCGTACCTGTCGGTGATCCCGGCCGTTCTGATCTTTACCGTCGTCCCCGTGGGCGGCGTCATCACCATCGGGAGTCACACCTTCGAGCTGCAGGTGGCCGACCCGCCCATGGGGATCCTGCTCGTGCTGGCCATGTCGGGCATCGCGGTCTACGGCGTCATGCTGGCCGGCTGGTCCTCGGGGTCGAAGTACCCGCTGCTCGGTTCGGTGCGGGCGTCGGCCCAGGTGATCTCGTACGAGGCAGCGCTCGGCATGAGCACCGTGATGGTGGTCCTCGTGACGGGCTCGCTCTCGACCCGGGCCATCGTGGCCTCGCAGTCGAACGGGTTCTGGAACTGGAACCTCATCCGGCTCGGCTTCGTGCCCTTCATCTTCTTCATGATCGCCATCACGGCCGAGCTCACGCGGCCGCCCTTCGACCTGACCGAGGCCGAACAGGAGCTGGTGGGCGGCTTCCACACCGAGTACTCGTCCATCCGCTTCGGACTGTTCTTCCTGGCCGAGTTCATGAACACCATCACCATGTCGGCCATCGTGGTCACCTTGTTCTTCGGCGGACCCAACGGCTACATCTTCCACATTCCCGGGGCGACCATCTACATGCCGATCATCTACTTCCTCTTGAAGACGGTGGCCTTCTGCTTCATCTACGTGTGGTTCCGTGCCGCCCTGCCCCGGCTCCGCTACGACCAGCTGATGGATCTCGGCTGGAAGCGCCTCATCCCGATGACCCTGGGCTGGCTGCTGCTGGTGGCCGGCGTCATCGCCTGGGGCTGGGCCATGCTCTGGCTGCTGCCCGTCGTGATCCTGGCCTCGTTCCTCCTCATCCGGGCCAACAAGCTCGGGAACGGGCGCAGCGATGACGACATCATCATTCCGGTGATCGGGAGCCGGGTGACGCGGGCGCCCCGCATGACGACGGTGCCCGATCCGGTTTCCGGAGGGAAGGCCTGATGGGCGTCGGCGACGAAATCAAGGACCAGCTGTCCTTCCTGGGCGGCTTCAAGCTGACCTTCCAGCACCTCACGCGGCCGCGGGTGACGACCAAGTACCCCGACGAGAAGAAGCCGAAGCAGCCGCGCCAGCACGGTCGCCATGTCCTGAACCGCTACGAGGACGGCATGGAGAAGTGCATCGGCTGCGAGCTCTGCGCCGGCGTGTGCCCGGCCGACTGCATTTACGTGCGGGGCCTCGACAACCCGCCGGACCACCCGGTGTCGCCGGGCGAGCGCTACGGCTACGTCTACGAGATCAACTACCTGCGCTGCATCCACTGCGACATGTGCGTCGAGGCCTGCCCGACCGAGGCCATCACCGAGTCCAAGCTGTTCGAGTTCTCCTTCACCAACCGCTCCGACGCCATCTACACCAAGGAAGAGCTCGTGGTGAACGACGACGGCACGCCCAAGAAGCTGCCGTGGGAGGACTGGCGCGAGGGCGACGACAAAATGACATCCGGCTGGATGCGCGCCACGGCCCCCTCGGGCAACGCGGCCTACGAGGGCGAGGTCCAGTGGGAGGGCGAGCTCGGGTACGGCGTGCGCGCCCCCGAGGGCGGCCAGTCGGCGCATCGCGACGACGAGGCCACCGGGTCCAAGCCACTGCGCGAGGTGCTCGAGGCCCACCTGCTCGACGAGGACATCCCCCTGGCCCACCGCGGCATGCAGGGTCGCGTCTGGCGGGCCAAGGAAGGGGCGGCCGCGAACCGCAAGAAGATGGATGCCACGCGGGCGCGGATGAAGGAGATGCGGGCCACGCGCAAGGCGGCCAAGGCGGAGGCCAAGGCGGAGAAGGCGGGGACCAAGGCCGGCCAGGCCAAGGTCGAAGCCGCCAAGGCCGAAGAGGCGATCACCGGCGCCGTCGCGGCCGGCTCCGCCGAGGGGAGCGACTGACCCATGCTCCACGCCGTGCCCCTGCTGGCTGCGACGCGCGCCACCTGGCCCGACATCCTGGTCTTCGCCGCCTCCGCTGCGGTGATCCTGGTCGGCGCCATCGGTGTCGTCACCTCGCGCAACCCGGTGCACGCCGCCCTCAGCCTGGTGCTGACGCTCTTCGGCGTGGCGGTGCTCTTCATTGAGCAGGAGGCGGACTTCCTCGCTGCGGTGCAGATCATCGTCTACGCCGGGGCCATCGTCGTCCTGTTCCTCTTCGTGATCATGTTCCTGGGCGTCGACCGCTCGGAGGACATTTCGGTCGAGCCGCTGGCCGGCCAGCGCCCCCTGGCCGTCATCGCCTCGGTCATCACCCTCGGCGGCGTCCTGGCCATGGTGGCCACTGCGCACTGGGTCACGGGCGCCAAGCAGGTGGTGGGGCCGATCCAGGGCCACGTCGCCGGCCTGAACTCACCGGCGGGGGAGCCGGCCCAGCTGGGCAAGCAGCTCTTCACGACCTACCTGTTCGCCTTCGAGGCCACCGCGGCGCTCCTCGTCATTGCCGTCGTGGGCGCCGTCGTGCTGGCCCGCCGCCCGCCCACGATCCACGCCGACAGCGAGGAAAGCGACAGCACCGACAGCGAGCTGCCGGCATGAGCCTCTCCGGAGCCTGGTACATCGGGCTGGCCGCCATCGTCTTCACCATCGGTGCCATCGGCCTGCTGGTTCGGCGCAACGTCCTCATCATGTTCATGTGCATTGAGCTCATGCTCAACGCAGCCAACCTGACCTTCGTCACCTTCGCCCGCATGCTCAACGACATCGGCGGGCAGGCCATCGTCTTCTTCGTACTGGTGGTGGCCGCGGCGGAGGTCGTGGTGGGTCTGGGCATTGTGGTGACCAACTTCCGCCGGCGCGAGACCACCGTGGCGGACGACCTGGACTCGTTGAAGGGCTGACCCGTGGTCCATCTCGCGTACCTCATGTTGCTGCTGCCCCTCGCGGGCTTTTTGGTCCTCGTGACCTTCGGTCGCCGTCTCGGCGACCCGGTTGCCGGCGTGGTGGGAACCGTCGCCATCGGCGGCGCCTTCGTGGTGGCGTGCTTCGTCCTGGCCGGGCTGTTCGGCCTGCCCGACAACGGCCGGGTCGTGGTGGACAACTTCTTCACCTGGTTCCAGGTGGGCGGGCTGACGGTCCCCGTGGGCACGCTGGTGGACCCGCTGTCGATCACGATGTGCATGTTCATCACCTTCGTGAGCGCGTTCATCCACCTGTACTCCATCGGGTACATGAAGGACGACCGCGACTACACCAAGTTCTTCATCTATCTGAACCTGTTCGTCTTCTCCATGCTGTTGCTGGTGCTGGCGGACAACCTGCTGCTCACCTTCGTGGGTTGGGAAGGCGTTGGCGTCTGCTCGTACTTGCTCATCGCCTTCTGGTTCGAGCGCGAGTCGGCCGCCTCGGCCGGCAAGAAGGCCTTCATCTACAACCGCATCGGTGACGTCGGCTTCCTGCTCGCCATCTTCTTGATCTTCGAGAAGACGGGCACCATTCAGTACGAGAGCGGACCGGGCGGGGGCATCTTCGGCCAGCTGCACCACCTCGACGGCGGTGTCGGCCTGGCAGTTGTGCTCCTGCTGTTCCTGGCTGCTGCCGGCAAGTCGGCCCAGATCCCGCTCTTCAACTGGCTGCCCGACGCCATGGAGGGCCCGACGCCGGTCTCCGCCCTCATCCACGCCGCCACCATGGTCACGGCGGGGGTCTATCTGCTTTGCCGGATGAACCCCTTGCTGCACGTCACGGCCACGGGGTCCGAGATCATCGCCGTCATCGGGGCCGTGACCGCATTCGTCGCGGCCACCATCGCCTGCGCGCAACAGGACATCAAGAAGGTCCTGGCCTTCTCGACCGTCTCGCAGATCGGTTACATGATTCTGGCGGTCGGCACGGGCGCCTACATCGCCGCCGTGTTCCTCATGGTGGCGCACGCCTTCTTCAAGGGCCTGCTGTTCCTCGGCGCCGGCTCGGTGATCCACGGGTTGGAAGACGAGCAGGACCTCAAACGGATGGGCGCGTTGCGCCGCTACATGAAGTGGACCACGGTCACCTTCACCATCGGCTTCCTGGCCATTGCCGGCATTCCGCCGCTCTCGGGCTTCTGGGCCAAGGGCGACGTGCTGGACAACACCTTCGCCCACTTCAAGCCGCTGTGGGTCCTCGGGCTCCTGACTGCCGTTCTGACCGCGTACTACATGAGCCGGCTGGAGACCCTGGCCTTCGGGGGCAAGGAGGAGCGCTTCAAGAAGGAGGGCCCGCACGGCGAACCGGCGCTGCACGAGCCCCACGAGTCACCTTGGGTCATGCGGCTCCCGCTCGTGGTCCTCGCCTTCTTTGCCTTCTTCGCCGGCGCGCTCGACCTGCCCTGGGTCCACACCGACAATCTCTCGAGCTTCCTGGCCCCTGTCTTCGCCAGCACGCTCTACAACGACCACTTGGGCGGCGGCGCCGAGTGGGCGCTGGCGCTGGCCGACATCGCGGCGGCCGTCATCGGCGTGATCATCGGCTGGTGGCTGTGGCGCGGCGAGGTGGTCTACCAGCCGAAGCTCGAGCCGGCCTTCCTGCAGCGGGTCTGGTACTGGGACGACTTCTACGACACCATCATCGGCCGCCCGGCCCAGCGGCTGGCCACGTTCTGCGCCTGGGTCATCGACGTCCGGATCATCGACGGCGCCGTCAACGGCACCGCCCAGCTGGCCAAGGCCACGGGCAACGCCGCCCGCAAGCTGCAGACGGGCTACGCCCGCAACTACGCGCTCGGGATCGCCATCGGCATGGCTCTCATCATCGCCTTCATGCTGAGCCGGACGTGGTGGGGCTGATGGGACACTCCATTCCGTTCCTGACGCTGCTCATTGTGCTGCCGGCCATCGGGGCCGTCGCCCTGGGCCTGCTCAGCTTCGACCGCTCGCTGCACAAGGAAGTCGTCTACGCGCTGGCACTGATCGTCTCGCTGGCCACCGCCGTGATCGCCGTGATCTCCCTCATCGCCATGAAGGTGCACGACGGCGGCTTCCAGCTGGTCTCGAACCACGATTACACCGGCACCAGCCTCGGGGTGCACTGGTACCTGGGGGTCGACGGCATCTCCATCTTCTTGGTGCTGTTGACCGCGCTGCTGTTCCCGCTGGCCATCATCCTCGGGCGCAACCGCCCGAGCCCGCGGGCCTATTTCGCCTGGATCCTCCTCCTGGAGGCGGGGGTGATGGGGAGCTTCCTGTCGCTCGACCTCATCGTGTTCTTCTTCATGTTCGAGCTCACGCTCGTGCCCTCGTACTTCATCATCGCCGGCTGGGGCCACCAACGGCGCGCCTACGCGTCCATCAAGTTCTTCCTCTACACCTTTCTCGGCTCGGCCTTCCTGCTGGTGGGCATCCTGGCGCTGGCCTTCATCCACCAGTCGCAGTACCACTACCTGACCTTCGAGCTCGGGCCGTTGATGCAGACCCACCTGTCCTCGTCGACGGAGATCTTGCTCTTCCTCGCCTTCACGGCGGCCTTCGCGGTGAAGGCGCCTCTCTTCCCGCTGCACACCTGGTCCCCCGATGCCTACACCGAGGCGCCCGAGGAGGGCTCGGTCCTCATCGCCGGTTTGCTGGCCAAAATCGGCACCTACGGGATCATCCGCTTCGACCTCAACCTCTTCCCCCACGCCACCCGGACGCTGGCCCCGCTGCTCCTGACGCTGGCGGTGATCGGCATCGTCTACGGCGCCATCGTCGCCTGCGCCCAGCGTGACATGAAACGGCTGGTCACCTACTCGTCCCTGGCCGGCATCGGGTTCATTGCGCTCGGCACCTTCTCGTTGAGCACCCAGGGCCTGTCCGGTGCGGTGCTGCTGATGCTCAACCACGGGATCATCGTGGGGGCGTTGTTCATTCTCATCGGCTTCATCTACGAGCGCCGGGGCACCTGGCAGACAAACGAGCTGCGCGGGCTGCAGAAGGCGGCGCCGGTGCTGGCCGCTGTCTTCACCGTGACCATGCTGGCCTCCATCGGCGTGCCCGGCCTCAACGGATTCGTGAGCGAGTTCCTGGTGCTCTCGGGCACCTTCATCACACACCGCTGGTGGGCCGTCGTCGCCGTGCTGGGCGTGATCGTGGCGGCCATCTACCTGCTCTGGGCCTACCAACAGGTCTTCCACGGCGAGCCGCGGGAGGCCGACGAGAAGACACGTGACCTGGTCCTGATCGAGCGCCTGGTGATGGCGCCGCTCGTCATCCTCATCGTCTTCCTGGGCGTCTACCCCAAGCCGGTGCTCGACCGCATCAACCCGTCGGTCAACCAGCTCATCGCCCACGTCGAGTCCTCGACCGGCCACGCCGAGCCGCCCGTGGCCGTCCGGGGCGTGGAGGGAGCCAAGTGATCGCGTCTCTGCTCGCCGCCACGAAGCACGCGGCCGCCACCCACGCGGCGTCGAACTCCATCCCGGTGCCGCCCATCCGGTGGATGGCCATCCTGCCGCCCATCATCATGATCGGCGGCGCCGTCGTGCTCCTCGGCCTGGCGTCGCTGGTGTCCAAGCCGCTCCGGGTGCGCGTGGGCACCATCGCCACCGTCGTCATTTCGGGGGGCGCGCTGGGCATCGCGCTGTGGCAGTGGTCCGACGTGCAGCAGCACGGCCCGCATACCTATGTGAAGCAGGCCGTCGTCATGGACGGCTTCAGCGTCCTCATCGTCATGCTGGTCGCCATCGCCATGCTGCTCAGCGCGCTGGTGGCCGACGGCTACCTGCGGCGGGAGGGCATGCAGGGCGCTGAATTCCACGTGCTGGCCATGGTGTCGGCCTCCGGCGCCATGTTGATGGCCATGGGCAACGATCTGATCATCATCTTCCTCGGCCTCGAGATCCTCTCCATCGCCCTCTACGTGCTGACCGCCTTCAACTACAAGCGGGCCGCCTCGGGCGAGGCCGCCCTCAAGTACTTCATCCTCGGTGGCTTCTCGTCGGCCATCTTCATCTACGGCATTGCGCTGACCTACGGCGCCACCGGGTCGACCAACCTGACCCAGATTTCGGACTTCCTGTCCAAGAACGTCGTCCTGACCAACGGGCTGCTGCTGGCCGGCCTCTCCCTCATGATCGTCGGCTTTGCCTTCAAGGTGGCGGCGGTGCCGTTCCACATGTGGACACCCGACGTCTACCAGGGCGCCCCGTCGCCGGTCACGGGCTTCATGGCGGCCGTGGCCAAGGCCGGCGCCTTCGCCGCCCTCCTGCGCGTCCTCTTCTCCTCCTTCGGGGTCGTCGAGACCGACTGGCGCCCGATCGTCTACGGCTTGGCTGTGCTGTCGCTGGTGCTCGGCGCCTTCGTGGCCCTGCGCCAACGCGACGTGAAGCGGATGCTGGCCTACTCGTCGATCAACCACGCCGGCTTCATTCTGCTCGGGGTGGCGGCCGGCACGGCCCGCGGCGTCAGCGCCTCGCTGTACTACCTCTTCGCCTACATGTTCATGACGGTCGGCAGCTTCGCCATTGTGACGGTGCTCGGACGCGAAGGTGACGGGGACCACGACCTGACCCGCTATCGCGGCCTGGCCGGGCGTCAACCCGTGCTGGCGCTGGCCTTCGCCGTCTTGCTGCTGGCGCAGGCCGGGGCACCCTTCACCACCGGGCTGTGGGCCAAGCTGCAGGTGGTCTTCGCCGCCATCGGTGCGGGCGACGTGCCGCTCGCCGTCATCGCGATGGTAAGCGCAGCCGTGGCTGCCTACTTCTACCTGCGGGTCGCCGTGCTGATGTACGCCGGCGGCGGACTGGGCGAGCCCGAGGGCGGGACCGGCGGATCAGCCGAGTTGGGCGCCGGCGGCGGCATGACCGGTGGCGGCCTCATCACGGCGGCGGCTCCGGCGGCTTTGTCGGCTGCAGCGGCGACTGCGGTCACTGCGACTCCGGGCGACGGCAACGGCGCAGCCGGCGGGTTGGCCTGGGCCACCCCGGCCTCGGCTGCCAGCACGGTGACGACGCTCAACGAGCAGATCCTGCTCGACAACGAAGCCGAAGGGGCAGAGGGCGAGGACGACAGGGTCCCGGTCCCGGTCCCGGCGCTCAGCGCCCTAGCGATTGCGCTCTGCACGGGCGTGACGGTGCTCTTCGGTGTGTGGCCCCAACCCCTCATCGACTTCGCCAACCACGCCACCCTGCTGTTCCTGCCCCACTGAGGGGTCAGTCGACTCAGTCGAGGACGGTCTCGGCCTTGCCCTTGCGGATGGCGGCGATCAGCGCCGCGTGGTCCCGCTCGTTCTGGTCGGCGTAGCGGCGGGCGAACCGGCGCATGGCCTTGGTGAAGACGTCACCCTTCCCGATGTAGGCGTCGATGGTCTCGGGGTCGCCGGAACGGGCGTGCGCCCGGGCCAGCGTGTTGCCGCACGCGATGCCGAACTCCACCAGCACGGGCGCAATGAGATCGGTCGTCGGGATGAGCTTCATGTCGCGGAACTGGCGTACGTAGAAGTCACGCCCGCCCATGGTGCCCCACCCGACGAAGATGTCCGTCGCGCTCTGCACCATCCGCTTGCCGGCGATGACGCGTGCCCCGTGGTTGTCGTGGCCGCTGGCGTACGTGTAGGACTCGTAGACCGAGGGGCCGGCCTGCTTGCACTGCAGGAAGAGCGGGTCACCGGTTGCGCTCCCCTCGAGCAGGACCAGGTAGACCACCATGCCGACGCTGCCGACACCCACGACCTGGCGGACGACGTCCACCGGCGTGAAGCGGTCGAACAGGCGCCGGCGGTCCTCCTGGAGCGTGAGCCGGTATTCCTCGAGCAGGCCCTCGACGATGTCGCCCTGCTCGTCGTCGTCGAGCGTCACCCGCAGCGGGGGCTGCGGCGTGATGCGCGCCCGCCCGCGCCGTTCGGTCGTCAGCTTCTGGAAGGCGCCTCGGCTGGTGCGGGTCTCCTTGTTCCGCTCGAACTGCACCTTCACCTGGCCGCGGTCGGCCGGTTCGAAGTAGTCGATGAACTGGTCGAAGCGCGTTCCCTCGTACCAGATGTCGAGCAGCGGCACGGTGGAGTAGTACCGCATGCGGTTCCGGTAGGCGTCGACGCAGGCCGTCACCGCCGCGTCCGCCTTGCTCTGCTTGACCCCGTTCTCCCGCGCCGCCACGACCAGGCTGGCGGCGAGGCGGGCCACGTCCCACTCGAAGGGCCCGGGCAGCGTCTCGTCGAAGTCGCGCAGGTCGAAGTTGAGGTTGCGCTCGGGGGTGGCCCACAGCCCGAAGTTCAGGACGTGGGCATCACCGCAGAGCTGCACCTCAATGCGGCTGTGCGGCCGCGAGGCCAGATCGGCCGCCATGATGGCGGCGGCGCCGCGGTAGAAGTTCCACGGCGAGATCGTCATGCGCTGATGCCGCAGCCCGGCCAGCTCGGGGAGCCGGATGTGGTTCTGGGCCAGGAGGGTGTCGACCGGATCGTGGCCGCGGGAGCGCTCGTCCCAGTGGCCCAGGTCGACCCGGGGCGCCAGGATCCGCGCCTGACGGCCGATTTCCCGGCGCTCGTCGGCGGTCGCCGCCAGGTCGTGCTTGGCCGCCACGGTGGTGCTCCCGTAATGCCCATTGCTCATGGCGTCCTCCCCTCGTCCTCTCCGCCGGTGCCCATCTTTGCCCAGGTCGGGCGCACGTGCCCTTCGGGCCGCCGCAAGCCGGGAATCCCGCCTCCGTTTCTCAGCCATGGCGGGACCTTGGAATGGATCGACATGAACGCCGACGGGGTTGAGTCGGGGTTCGACCCGGCCGGGCCATCTCTCGCGTATGACGACGAGCCGGTCCCGCCGCGCTCACACCGCCGGGGCATGCTGGCCGGGCTGGGCGCCGTCGGCCTGCTCCCGGCGGGGCTGCTGTTGTTCGGCCCCGACGGAACCCGACCCCGGCCCGCTGCGCAGGGCCAGGCCGGCAGGAGCCCGGTGACCATTCCGCTCCGATCGGAGACCACGACGCCCGCTCCGTCCACGACGCCCGCTCCGTCCACGACGACCACCACGAGGTCACCGCCCGTCACCACCACGACGTCGTGCCTTCTCATTCTGTGCGACTGAGCGCGTAGAGGGCGGGGGTGGCTCCCAGACAGGCCTCGGCCACCCCCCGCCCGCAACACCAATTGTTGCTGCCATGTCCCTTGCCGAGTAGGGCCGTTCGAACCAATCAGCCCAACCCTTCGACAACCTTCATCGATACGGCAATCGGTTGCCCTTGCCGTAGTCGGACGTGCGCCAATGCTCGGGTGTCATGCGAAAAGCCACGCTGCCGGCCGCCTGTTCCACCGTGGCCGCGATGGAGAGGTCGCCGGCTTCGGCCCCGAGGAAGCGCTGGGCCAGCGCACGCCGCTCGTCGGCGCTGATCATGGTGAGTGACATGGCGCACCTCCGGATGCGACGTGGTGGGGTGGTCGCTCGCGTCGCTGCTGGTCGGCCCAGCAGCGGTCGCAGTCGTCGCAGGGCCCGTTGTCGCCACGGCTGTGGTGGACGCCCGGATGCCCGCAGCGGGGGCAGAGCGACTCGCTCATGGTCGCGGTGCGGCGGTCGGGGCCTCATCTCGCGACGGGGCGCCGTCGCCGTCGCTCAGATGCTGTTGCGCGGCCAGGACCTCTTCGGGCACGGCCGGACCCGACCGCTTGGCGACTCCGGTGGTGAGCAGCCGCCCGAGCACCGGCACTTCGGTCAGGGACTCGGCCCGCATGATCTGCACCACGACCGGCACGAATTGCTCGGCCGAGTCGAACACGATGTAGCGGGGCAGCCACCTGGGCTCGTATTTGGCGTTGAAGCGCCACAGCGTCTCGATCTGGAGGACGCCAGACAGCCGGCGCAGGGCCCAGCGCTCCACCCGCTGGGTGACGCCGTCGCCGTTGTCACCCTCGAGCACCGACCGGAAGGCGGCGAAGTTGAGGCTGAGACCCTTCATGTCCATCTCCTTGAGATGGTCGATTGTCGAGCAGAGGGCGTAGTCGAGCAATCCGTTCGGATGCTCGCCGGGGTCGCGGCGCATGAGGTCGAGCGAATAGCCGTCGATGGCCGGCGAGGGGACGAACTGGCACATGGCGACCGGCGCACCGTCGGGGCCCTCCACCAGCGTGAGGAGGAGCCCGGTGTCCCGGCGGTCGAACAGACGGCCCAGCATCATGGAGAAGCCGCGCTCCTGTTCGCCGCGGCGGCTCTTGGCCATCAGCTCGGCCATGCGGGCGGCGTCCTCGGGCTGCAGGCGGGCCGGATCGAGGAAGCGGACCGTGTAGCCGTAGCGCGCCACCCGGTTGACGGCCTGACGCAGCCCCTTCATCTTCCCGCCCTGGAGCGAGAACTCCCTGGGGTCGACGACGGCCTCGTCCCCGATGTAGAGGAAGCGCATGCCCGACGCCTGGTACGTCGGCAGCCACTCCTCGCCGGCCCCCATGACACCGAGGCCCCAGCCGTTGCGGTCGACGTAGTGGCGGAACGAGTCCCAGACGTGGGCCCGCTCGGAGAACGGTCCGATGGGGTCGGGCGAGACCAGGCAGACGCCACCGAAGACGCCGTAGGCGACGAGCGAGTCGCGGTGGAAGAACCACTGCTTGTCGTCGCGCAGCGCGAAGTAGTCGAGCGTGCCGGTGCCGTGACGCCGCACGATGTCGCGCGCCCGGATCTCGGCGGCTCGCCGCCCCATCGCGGCGCGGCCCGACGAGAGACGGCGATCGACGACCGGCCGGGTCAACAGATACAGCGCCACCACAATGAGGCTGATGCCCATGGCCAGCAGGCTGACGGAGGCGTAGCGGTCGATCGTGGGCGGGAAGGCCACCCAATTCACGCCGATCAGGCGCTCGGCGGAGCCGAGGAGCACGTCGGGCCACCCCGGCAACGGATGATGGTGGACGTGGGCGGCAACCTCGACGGCCACGAAGCCGCCGAGGGCCGCAATGACCCCGCCCACGGCGAGGATGACGAAGGCGGTGACGACGGTGCCGCGTTCGGCCTGTGCCCGGAAGCGCTCCCGCTCCACGATCAGCAGCGTGAGGACACCGGCGCACACGATGAGCGTGATGATGTCGGCGGCGTGCAACAGGTGGAGGGCGAGCGAGGCCATGAGCAGCAGCACCGCCACCAGCCAGGAGCGGCGCTGACCGCGCAGGACGCCACGCGAGAGCATGATCATGCCGATGCCGGCGATCGCGGTCAGCGCGCCGGCCGCCTGCACCACGGCGACGGGCAGGTATTGCGCAATGAGGTGCAGGTGCTGGCGCAGGGGAGTCGTGACGGACGACAACAGATCGATCGCGCCGGCAACGAACAACAGGACGGCGGCGAGACGGCGGATGCGGCGCACCCGGATGTGGTCTGCTGCCACCTCGGGCGCGGGTGGCCACGACGCACCGCCCGGCCAGCTCGCCGCCAGCTCGGCGTGGATGTCGGCGGCCTTGGACCGGCCCTTCACGACCGTGTCGGCGGTGACGAGCCGCTCGCCCATGGTGGCCAGCGGCAGGTCGGCCTCCGCCAGCAGCAGGCGGACGTGCAGCTCCGCCCCCGTCTCGATTTCCAAGGTGGACTCCTGGCGGTGGTGCAGGAATGTCGGCGGGAGCCCGAGGCGGCCCCGGTGCTCCTGGACGACCTCGGAGGTGGCGCCGGGGCAGGCGAAGAAGCCCGTGTCGAGGTGGGTCAGCTCGGGGACCAGGGCGCCGCCGACGATGACGCCCGAGACCCCGGACTCCACGGCGGTCCGGGTGGCGTCGAGGGCGTCCGTCCCGTCGAGCTCGAGTTGTTCGTGCGCGATGGGACCGGTGCCCGACGGTCCTCCCGCCCAGGGGACGGGGAGCCCTTCGCCGCCGAGCGCCCGCCAGATGCCGCGCGACGTGAGGGCGACCACGAGGGCGAGGACGGCCAGGAGGGCGAGGGCGATCACGATCGTCACGATGAATCGCGAGAACCAGGTGGCGTCGTAGGCGTGTTGGAGCGCGTTCTGCTGGCGTGGCGTGCGGAAGACGCGGCCGAGGCTGTCGACCACGAAGTCGACGCGCAGCAGCAGCGCAATCACAACCAGCGCCAGCGATGGGGCCCAGAGGTAGCGGCGCAGGCGGCGGTAGAGCACGCGCGAGGTCACGAACCGACGCGCCAGCCTCGGATCGTCCAGACGTTCCATGCCGGCCAACCAGGGCCGCTCATCGGAGGGAGTGGCGTCGAGCGGCGGATTGCTGTCGGGACGGAGGCTGCCGGCGCGCACGAGCACCGTGCGCGTGCCCGCTCCCGTCTCGCATCGGAGGTCGACGCCGTTGCGCACTGTGACGCCGTGTCGCTCCAGGGCCTGCACGAGTGAGGGGTCGCGTTCGGAGGGCTGCAGGACGACGATCACCTGCGAGTCGGAGCGGGCGGCGAATTTCTCGAGTGCCTCGGTGAGGGCCGCGTGTTTCTCGACGACGACGGCCGGCTCATCGGCGGAGCCCGGTGCCACCAACCTTCCGCACACGACCACGATGCCGGGGCCCTGCCACTCGTCGAAACGCTGGGCGATGTCGCGGCAGGCGGCCCGCGAGCTGTCGGTGGGCTCAGGGGGAAGCAGGAGGTCGCCGATGACCTCCACCCGCCGACCGAGCGCCACCGGGACCGTGCAGCCGGTGGCGACGGCGACAGTGGTGGTGGCGGCAGCCGGTGCCGTGCCCATGGCCCCGCTGGCTCCTACCCCCATTTCAGCTTCCGATCCCATTCGCTGTCCATCGTCTCACCTCCGGCACCTTTGACCCCTCCCCAATTGGGCTGATTCCCCTCGTGCGACGTGAGCGACGCCGTAGGCTGCCTCTTCGTGCCCGAAACCAGGCGAGTGACCAGGACAGCGACCGATTCACACACCCGGCCGGAGACCGATCGGGTCAACTGGACCTGGAATGCAGAGGGTCCGGAGCCGCACCCGGGGGGGGCGGCGGTCATCTTCGACATCGACGGGGTCCTGTCGGACGCCGCCGGACGCCAGCACTTCTTGGACCGTGGCCGCGGCCGGCGGGACTGGGCCGCCTTCTTCGAAGCCTGCGGCGACGACCAGGTCATTGAGGAGATCGCCCGGTTGTTGGAGCTGCTCGACCCCTCGCTCGCCGTCATTCTGCTGACGGGGCGCCCCCACCGCGTGCAGGACCAGACCCTGGCCTGGTTACAGCGGTACGGCCTCCGTTGGGACCTTCTCGTCATGCGCTCGCGTGGGGACTACGCCCGCGTCACCGAGTTCAAGCAGTCAGTGGTGCAGGACCTCCGGGCCCGCGGCTTCGACCTGCGACTGGCCTTCGAGGACGACCCGTCCAACCACGCCATGTACGTGGCGGCGGGCGTGCCCTGCGTCTACATCCACTCCGGCTATTACGAGTAGCGCGGACGCCCTTGCCGTTGCCGCGCCCACCCGGCGAGCAGCGCCAAGACGGCGAGCACCAACAGGGGTAGATCGCCCCAGTGGTCGTAGGGCGTGAAGCCGGACCGCAGCGCGACGGTGGCGAAGAGCACCTGGCGCCGGCCGAGCGCGCTGCGTTCCACGACAACGCCGCGTTGGGTGACCACCGCGCTGAATCCGGTCGGGGCGGCCTGCACCAGATCGCGCCCGGTCTCGACGGCTTGGACGATCGCCGCTGCCATCTCCTGCGTCGGCACCTGGGAGGTGCTGTAGGAGGAGGTGTTGGTGGGCACGGCGAGCAGCTGTGCACCGGCCCGGACCGACTGGTGGCTGCGCCCGGCGTAGAAGATCTCGAAGGAGACCAGCAGTCCCAAGGGGGCGGCCGGGGTGCGCATGAGGCCCGTTCCCCGGCCCGCGACGGCGTCGACCGGCACACCGGACAGGTCGGCGAAGTGTGCGAACAAGGAGCGGAGCGGCACGTACTCGCCGAAAGGCACCCGATGCACCTTCTCGAAGACGCCGACGACGTGGCCGGTCGGCCCCCAGGCCACGACCTCGTTGCGAAACGACGTCGTCGACGCGGGCTCGGTGACCCCGACGAGCAGCGTCGCGCGGAGTTGTCGGGCCAGCCGGCTCAGGAGCGCCGCTTGGGGCGACCCGGCCAGGGGACGGTCGAGCGCGACGACGTCCTCGGGCCACAGCACGAGTTGCGGGGAGGGATGGGCGGTGGCGACGGCGAAGGTGGCCGAGAGCTGGGCGGCGAGGACCGAAGTGGGTGAGATCTGTTCCTTGCTCAGGCCTCTCTGCCCGCCGCCCTGCACCAGCGCCACGCGCACGCTCCGCAGGGGCGCACCGCCGTCGGGTGCGATCAGACCCACGAGAGCCAATGCGATGACTCCCGCCGTGATGACGAGGGTGCCGACGAGCATCGGCCGCCTCTCCTCTCTGGCCTCCCCACCCTGCCCCGCCTGCCCGGCCCGGTATCGGCGGACGCGCAACCAGAGGGCCGTGCCCGCCGTGGCCACGACCACGCCACCGGCCCAGACGCTGGCCGTGATGAGCAGTGGCCCGCCGAGGCGGGCGAGCTGGACCAGCGGTCCCCGGGCCTGACCAAGGAACACGCCACCGAGCGGGAGCCCGCCGAAGGGCCATGTCATGCGCACGGCTTCGGCGAGCGTGCAGGCGCCCACGAAGGCGAGTGCACGTCCGCGCTGCGGCGGCGTCGCCACGGCGGCGACCGCGAAGAAGAGCGCTTCGACGACGATGAGGACGACGGCGCCGTACCAGTTGAAGGCGCGGGCCCAGAAGAGCCCGATGGCGTAGCAGCCCAGCCCAGCCAGCCAGCCCGACCAGACCCGGGCCCGCCACGACAGCCCGGCCAGGCGCCAGTACAGCAACGCGGCCCCGACCAGACCCAGAGGCCACCAGCCCCAGGGGGGAAGTGAGACTGCCAGGAGGACCCCTGCCGCGACCGAGGGGACGGCGAGGCGGCCCCGGCGCGGCGGTCCGCTCACAAGAGCGAAAGCGTGGCGGCCGCGCTGCGGCCGCTGGCGATGCAGGCGGGGATGCCGACGCCCCGGTAGGCCGAGCCCGCCACGGCCACACCGCCCAGACGGGCCAGGGCCGACTCGATGCCGGCGGTCCGCAGCAGGTGGTGGACGCGGTACTGCGGGAGGGCGTTGTGATAGCGAGTGACCCGGGCACTCATGGGCTGTCCCTCGACCCCCATGAGGCTGCCCAGTTCGTTCCAGGCCCTGTCGGTGACTTCTTCGTCGCTCCAGTCACCCGGCCGGTTGTCGTCGACGCGTCCGAGCGACGCGCGCAACAGAACGTCATCGTCGCGTTCGAGGCGCGACCATTTGCGGTCCAGGTACGTGCACGCGGTCACCGCCCAGGGCTCGCGGCCCTTGTGCGGGCTTCGGCGCGGCACGAGGAAACCGGTGCCGTGCAGGTTCTCGGGCACGTCATCGGTGCCGACCCGGAACGTCACCAAGACCACAGAGGAGTAGTCGACGGTCTGCAGCAGGCCTGCGACCTCATCGTCGTGCGGCTTGAGAAGGGCCGCGGCCACCGGGGCCGGTGTGGCCAACACCACGGCGTCCGCCTCGAAGCTCTGATCTGCCCCGACCACGGTCCAGCCCCGCGGTGTCGCGCGTTCGAGTCGGTCGGCGGCCGAGGACGTGAGGATGGTCACGCCGCGCTCCTGCAGCGCCGCAGCCAGCGCGCCGACCAGTGAGGCCATGCCGCCGTCGAGTGCCCAGAAGAGCGGTGGGCCGTCGGGGTCGGGCACCGGTACTTCTGCACGCAGGGCCCGCATGAGGCCACCCCGGCGCTGCGCGGCCGCAAGCAGAGGTGGGAAGGTCGCGGCCGCCGACATGTCGTCGACCGAACCGGCATGGATCCCGCCGATGAGGGGATCCACCAACATGTCGACCACGCGCTGGCCGAGCTTGCGCGAGACGAGCGGTCCGATGGCGCGGTCGCCGATCGGGCCGCGCGCATCGGGTCGGGGGAGCACCGCATCACGGGCGAGTCCCAGCGAACCACGCACACCCACGATGCCGGATCGGGCGGTCGGCCAGAACCGGGTCGGAATCCCGAGGGCGAGACCTTCGGGCAGCGGGCGCAGGCGTCCGCGGGCCCACACCGACGCACCCCGGGCCGCAACGGGCTCCAGCGCGTCGCCCAGCCCCACTTCACGGCACAGGTCGACCGCCTCGGGCCGTCGTCCGAGGAAACCGTCGGGGCCCAGATCGACGACGCGCCCCCCGACCTCGACGCTCTGCAGGGGGCCACCGAGTCGGGGCGAGGCCTCGAGCAGGGTGACTGCCGGGGCACCGGGCCGCGGGGTGACTCCGCCGCTCAGCTCCCAGGCCGCGGTCAGGCCGCTGATGCCGCCGCCCACGACGACGACGCGCTCCATGTCAGCCTGCTCCGTCGGCCGCAATGATCACATCGGCCAACGTGGCGATGAAGGCAGGGTTGTCGTTCAGCGATGTCGTGCGCCTGTAGCCGAGGCCGAGTGATGCCGCGACGTCGGCCACTTCGATGTCGAGGTCGTACAGCACCTCGAGGTGGTCGGACACGAAACCGATGGGGCAGATGACGACGGCGTCGGCGAGGTCGTCCGCCGCCAGTGCGCGCACCACGTCGCGCACGTCGGGCCCCAGCCACGGATCAGGGGTACGGCCTGCGCTCTGCCAGGCCACCACGTAGTCGTCGAGGCCGGCTGCTTCCGCCACCAGCCGGGCCGACTCGGCCAGTTGGTCGGGGTAGGTGTCGCCCTCTTCGACGACCCGCTCGGGCAGCGAGTGTGCCGTGAAGATCACCGTGGCGCGGCCGGTGGTGTCGGCCAGGGCTTCCTGCACCCGAGCCGCCAGGAGCGCCACGAGTGAGGCCTCGGCGTACCACGGGCCGACGGCCACGAAGGGGGTCGGGCCGATCGCGGCCGCGGCGCGCTCGAGGTATTCCTGCGAGCCCATGGTGGACCCGTGGGGGGTGAGGACCAGGCCGATGACCCGCTCCAGGTCGGCCCGGCCCAGGAGGGCAGCCGACTCCTCGATGAGCGGTTCGGTGTGCTTGGCGCCGAACGACACCACGAAGCGGCCCGGTGAGCGCTCCTCGAGCGCGGCACGGACTGCGTCGACCTGCGCCGCCGTGCGGACGGTGAGGGGTGAGACACCGCCGATCGCGGCGTACCGGCTCTCCAGCTCGGCCAACTGTTCGGGTGAGGGTGGGCGGCCGCGGCGGATGCGCGTGTAGAACGGGGCGATCTCCGCCGTGGTGGACGGCGTCCCGTGGGCCATGAGCAGCACACCGGTCGTCATGCTCGTGCGGTCTCGGCGTGGACCAGCTCGACGACGGCGCTCAGGATGCCCGGGTCCGACTCGGGCAGCACGCCGTGGCCCAGGTTGAAGACGTGGCCCGTGCCGCTGCCGTCCGCGGCACTGGTCAGAATCCTTCGGGACGCGTCGGCCACCACGGGCCACGGGGCCAGGCAGAGGGCGGGGTCCAGATTGCCCTGCAGCGCGCGTCCGGCCCCGACGCGCCGACGGGCCTCGTCGAGGGGGACACGCCAGTCGACGCCCACGACATCGGAGCCGGCGGAGCCCATCAGCGCCAGCAGCTCACCGGTGCCGACGCCGAACAGGATGGAGGGCACGTTGAGGTCGGCGATGCCCGCCAGGACGGCGCGGGTGGAGGGGAGGGCGAAGCGGGCGTACTCGTCGGGCGAGAGCGAGCCGGCCCAACTGTCGAAGAGCTGCACGGCCTGGGCCCCGGCCTCAATCTGCGCCCGCAGGGAGGCCACGGCCATGGCCGCCAGCCGGCCGGTCAGCTGCTGCCACAGGTCGGGGTCCCGGTACATCAGGGACTTGACATTGGCGAACGTCCGAGAGGGACCGCCCTCGACGGCGTAGCTGGCCACGGTGAAGGGCGCCCCGGCGAACCCGATCAGCGCCACACCCGACCCCTCGAGCTCACGGCGCACCAGGCCGACCGTCTCTGCCACGTAGGGGGCGTCGGTCGCGGGCTCGAAGGGCCGGAGCCGCTGCAGGTCGCCTTCGCTCCGGAAGGGCTCGGCCACCACCGGCCCCCTGCCCGGCTCGATGTCGACCCCGAAGCCGATGGCGTGGAGGGGCACGACGATGTCCGAGAACAAAATGGCGGCGTCCACGCCGTAACGCCTGACCGGCTGCAGGGTGAGCTCGGCGGACAGGGCAGCGTCGCCGATGGCCGAGAGGATGGAGCCCGTGCCCCTTGCCGCCCGGTACTCGGGCAGCGCGCGACCCGCCTGGCGCATGAACCACACGGGCGTGCGGGAGACAGGTTCCCGCAGGCAGGCCCGCACGAGGTCTGTACGGGCTTCGGCCGACGGGCTCACTCGTTCGGTTCTATGACGACGGCCGTGCCGTAGGCGCAGATCTCCGTCCAATTGCCGCCCATGTCCGAGGTGTCGAAGCGCATGGCGAGCACGGCATTGCCGCCGCGGCCCTCCGCCTCTTCCACCATGCGGTTCACGACGTCCTGGCGGCTCAGCTGCAGGTTCTTGGTCATCCCTTGAGCTCGCCACCGGCCAGGGACTTGAAGGCCGCGCCGAACTGGGATCCGACATTGCGGGACCGGACGGTGAGGCCGAAGACCTCGCCCAGCACCGAGGTCACCTTGTAGCCGGGGATGTCGTTCATGGTCGAAATGAGCATCGCAATCCTTTCGGTCCGGCTCATCGTACGTGGGAGCACTCCGGGTCCCCTGCCTCCGGGGCGTTGTCAGCCGTCTAAACTGAACCGTTTCCCCGTGGGCGGGGGAGGAAGGGGAGAGGTGCCCGAACATCCAGATCTGGAGGATGAGCAGGAGTTCCTCAACCGTGCCTACGACGGGTTGGAGTTCATGCGGGGCGAGGCGCGCCTCATGTTGCAGGGCGTGCTCGACCTGGGCCGGGGCGGGACGTTCCAGTCGCGCACCGAGCGGGACATTGTGGTGCGGACCAGCCTGGCCCGCCTGGAGCAGCTCGACATCGGCGATCAGGCGCTTTACTTCGGACGGATCGACCGACTCCCCGAGCCCGGGGTTGAGTCGACGTCGGACAACCCGTTGCTGGGCGAGTCGTTCCACATCGGGCGGCTGGCCGTCTCGGGCCCGGACCATGATCCGCTCGTCGTCGACTGGCGCGCTCCGGTGGCAGAGCCCTTCTACCGGGCCACCGGCCTCGAACCGCAGGGGCTGGCCCGCCGCCGCCACCTCGCGGTCCGGGGCCGGGCGGTACTCGGCCTCGAGGACGAGTACTTCGTCGACCCCGAGGGACGGGCCGGTGCGGCCGCTCCGGGGGGAGCCGGCGGGGCGCAGATCCGCGACGGCGGGGAGCGCCTCTTGGCCGACGGCCTGGTGCTCGGTGGTCCCGGTGCACTGCTCTCCGCCCTGGGCCAGGCGCGGACCGGCCAGATGGGCGACATCATCGGGACGATTCAGCGCGAGCAGGACGAAATCATCCGCTCACCGTTGCCCGGCGTGCTCGTCGTCCAGGGTGGGCCGGGAACGGGGAAGACCGCGGTCGCCCTGCACCGGGCCGCCTACCTCCTCTATACGCACCGCTTCCCGCTGGAGCGTCAAGGCGTGCTGGTGGTCGGGCCGAATCCGCTGTTCTTGCGGTACATCGAGCAGGTCCTGCCGTCCCTCGGAGAGACGGGTGTCAGCCTTTCCACCGTGTCGGGGTTGGTGCCAGAGGTGCGCGTGCGCGGCGTCGACGACCCGGCGGTCGCCAAGCTGAAGGGCGACGTCCGCATGGTCAACGTGCTGACCCGGGCCGTGCGCACCAGGCAGCGCCCGCTGCGCCGGGACGTCGAGGTCCCCTTCGGTGCCGGCGTGTTGCGCCTGCGGGCCCGACTCACCGAGGACATCGTGGGCATGGCGCGGCGCCGGCCCGGGACGCACAACGCACGGCGGCGTTTCGTCGAGGCGCAGGTCCTGCGCGCGCTCTCGGACGAGTACCGGGCGAGGCTCGGACGGAGCGGTATCGAAGGGTTCGACGGGGAGGACGAGACGCCCACGGCCGAGGAGCAGCGGGACCTGGCACAGCGGCTCCGGCGGGTCCCCGAGGTCGCCGAGGCGCTCGACCGCATGTGGCCCCGCCTGTCGGCCCACGAATTCCTGCACGATCTGCTGGGTGCCCGGGCACTGCTCACCGCCGCCGGGAAGGGGATCTTGAGCGCCACTGACGCGCAGCGGCTGTACCGGCCGCGCAGCACGGCGCTCGACGCGGTGCCGTGGACCGTCGGCGACGCCGCCCTGATCGACGAGGCACGCACGCTCCTGGGTCCCCGCCGGGGCCGGCCCACCCGGACGCGGGCCAAGCGGGCCGAGGAGGGGATGGCGTCGGAAATGGGCTTCTGGCCCCAGGGCCTGGCCGCGTCGCCGGAGCCGACATCCGCCGCCGTGTCGACGACAGAGGACGAGATCCGGGCCTTCGGCCACATCGTGGTCGACGAGGTGCAGGACCTGTCGCCCATGCAGTTGCGCATGCTGGCCCGCCGGTCGCTCTCGGGGTCCATGACCGTGGTGGGCGACATCGCCCAGGCCACCGGACCCTGGGCCCCGGGTGGATGGGACGACATCACCCGCCACCTGACGCCGCAGCGCCGGCCGCGACTGGTGGAGCTGACGGTGAGCTACCGGACCCCGGCCGAAGTGGTGGCCCTGGCCGCCCGGGTCCTGGCCGTGGCCGCGCCCGATATCACCCCGCCGCGGCCGGTGCGCGAGTCGGGTTTCGCTCCTCGCATCGTCGCCACCAGCCGATTCGGGCTGGGCGAGGCGCTGGCCGAACTGGCCCGGGAAGAGGTGGCGGAGGTGGCTCCCGGCCGGGTGGCCGTTCTGGGCCCGGCAATGATGCTGCCCGAGCTGACGCGGTGGCTCGACGAGGCCGGCCTCGATCCCATCGACCCCCGGGATCCCTCGGGCGACGGCCTGGCGGCGGGTCTGGTGGTCCTGCCGGCCGACGAGACGAACGGCCTCGAGTTCGACTCGGTCATCGTTGTGGAGCCCTCGCTCATCGCCGCGGTCGGCGACGATCTCGCAGGCGAGGGGCCTCCGGTGCCCACGACGCGAGGCTTGCGGACCCTCTACGTGGCCTTCACGAGACCGACCCGGCGGCTCACCGTGCTGCACGCCGAGCCGCTCCCCGTCGAGTTGCGCTGACCTGGGCCTTCGGGCCCCCTTTCCCAACGGCAATCCCCACGCCCCCTAGTTGGCGTCGTCGCGGTCGGGTCGACTAGAAATTCACCTGTGACCCAGGCTCTCTCGGCGGAGGCCCCCGCTCCCCAGGGAAAGATCATCCACGACCGGCCTCCGATGCTGGCTATCGGCGTCATGATCTGGCTCGGGTCCGAGCTGATGTTCTTCAGCGGCCTCTTTGCCGCCTTCTTCACCATTCGGGCCAACACCATCGGCCCCTGGCCGCCGGCGGGCACCGAGCTCGACACCCTGCGGGCCGGAGCCTTCACCGTGGTGCTGGTGGCCTCGAGCTTCACCATGCAGCGGGCGGTGTTCCAGCTGGAGTGGCGCAAACGGCGATCGGCCCGGATCTGGATCGTCTCGACCATCATCCTGGGCGTCGCGTTCCTCGGGAACCAGGTCTACGAGTGGCTGTTCAGCACCACGCGCTGGTACACCAACTCGTACGGGTCGCTCTTCTACATCATGTCGGGCCTCCACGGTCTCCACGTCTTCATCGGGCTGGTCGCCATGGTCTTCCTCCTGGGTCGTTTGCGCGGCGACTTCGGGGGCGACCCCGGGGAGCTCTCGGCCGTCCAGGGGGTCTCGTACTACTGGCACTTCGTCGACATCGTCTGGGTCGGGCTCTACAGTTGCCTGTTCCTCCTCAAGTAGGTATGCGAGGCGTGCGCGTACCACTCCGGAACACCACGATCAGCCGTTTCGTGTTGCCGGCCGGCCTTCTCGGCGTGGCCACCCTGGCCTCGCTGGCGATGGTCTTCCCGGGTGCCGCTGCGGATGCCAGCGGTCACGCTGACGCGAGCCAGGTTTCGATCAACCCGACCCACGTCACGACCCGTGCCTGCGGCACGGTCAACGTCAGGGGCGTCACCAACGCGGTGCCCAATGCCGGGAACCCCTTCCTGAGCAACTCGAAGACGTGCCTCAACGGCCACCTCATCACGTATGGCAACACGGCCATCACGTACGCCAACCCGCCGCAGTCGTTCATCTCGGCGGGGCGTCTGCTCTTCGCCCAGTCCTGCTCGAGCTGCCACGGCAACACCGCCAACGGCGTCGGTCCCGACGGCCAGGCCAGCATCGGGCCGAACCTGCAGGGCGTCGGGGCCGCCACGGTCGACTTCTGGGTGAGCACGGGCCGCATGCCCGCCACCGACGTCAAGGCGGTCGAGGCCGAGCGCAAGCCCCCCCGTCTGACGCCCGTGCAGGCGCTGGAGCTCGCCGCCTGGGTCAACTCGCTCGACCCCTCCGTCCCGGCCGTGCCCAACCCCCACCTGGGTCGGGCCGATCAGTCGGTCGGAGCGGACCTGTTCTCCCTCAACTGCGCGGCCTGCCACACCATTGAGGGATCCGGGGATGCCTTGGCCTTCGGGACCAACGCCCCGTCCCTGCAGGACCGCCAGGTGACGGCGCAGCAGGTGGCCGAGGCGGTCCGCACCGGGCCGGCCAACATGCCGCGCTTCTCGGGAAACCTGAGTGACGCACAGGTTGCCGACATCACGGCGTACGTCACCGAGAAGCTCCAGCACCCGCAGAACCCCGGTGGCTTCGCCCTCGGTGGCGTCGGCCCCGTGGCCGAGGGCTTCGTCGCCCTCCTCATCGGCGTGGGCGGCCTCGTTCTCGTCTGCTTCTGGATAGGTGAGCGTTCGCCCTCCGATGACGAGGGCGACGAGCACGACGGCGACGGCGACGGCGACGGCGACGGCCATGACCCGGAGAATGCGGAAGTCCTGGCAACGAGCGGGCAGGAGCACTCGTGAGCGACGCTGACCACCAGCCATCGCGCACCCGGGTCCCCATGCCGGTGGCCGCCCTGAGCGACCCGCACATGGGCGACGCGGCGAGGAACCCCGAACGCACCGAGAAGATCATCGCGATCATCCTCTTCCTGGCCATCGTCTTCTTCGCCGTGGCCGGCGCGGCCTACTGGCAGAACTGGAGCGACTGGATCTTCGGTGGCGCCCTCGGCATCGGCCTGTTCGCACTGGGCTTCGGCCTGACGGCCTGGGGCAAGTACCTGATGCCGCAGGGCCCCTTCGTCGAGGAGCGCCACACGCTCGCCTCGACCCCCGAGGAGCGCGACATCATGTCGGCCGCGCTGGTCGAGCGCTCCGCCGTCGTCGTCAAGCGGCGCCGTGTGCTCGGCGGGCTGTTCGCAGCGGGTGCCGGCGTCTTCGCGATCGTGGCGGCCTTCCCGCTGATCCGGTCCCTCGGACCCGTGCCCGGGAACTCCCTCGAGACCACGGGCTGGCGCAAAGGCACGATCCTGGTGGACTCGAGTGGCCGGCCCGTGCGCAAGAACACGCTGGTCGTCGGCGGCATCATGACCGTCTATCCGATCGACACGGTCAACGCGCAGACCGGGTTCATCTCCGACCAGGGGCAGGCGGTCGACCAGACCGTGCTCATCAGGGTGTCGGACCAGCCGTTCACGACCGAGCCGGGGCGCGAGAGCTGGACCCCTGACGGCTACGTCGCCTACTCCAAGGTCTGCACGCACCTCGGCTGCCCCGTTGGCCTCTACGAACAGCAGCTCGAGCTGCTGGTCTGCCCGTGCCACCAGTCGATGTTCAACGTGCGCAACGGGGCCGTGCCGCAGTTCGGCCCCGCGCCCCGGCCGCTGCCACAGATGCAGCTCGGCTACAACGGCGACGGGTACCTGATCTCCATGGCCCCGTACGACCAGGCCATCGGACCGGGCTTCTGGGAGCGCAACTCGTGAGCCCGAAAGCCGCCGACACCAAGCGCAGCCGCAAGGCGGCCATGGGCCCCTACGGGCACGTGAGCAAGGTCGTCGGCGAGCTCGACGACCGTCTGGGCGTGGCCAAGGGCGGCCGCGTCTTCCTCGACAAGATCTTCCCGGACCACTGGTCCTTCATGCTGGGCGAGATCTCGCTGTACTCGTTCGTGGTGCTGCTGGCGACGGGCGTGTTCCTGTCGCTCTACTTCGTCCCCTCGACGCAACAGGTCATCTACCACGGCAGCTACAAGCCGCTGAACGGGCAGTGGGTCTCGGAGGCTTACCGGTCGACCGTCGGCATCTCCTTCGACGTGCGCGGCGGCCTCCTGGTGCGCCAGATGCACCACTGGGCGGCCGACATCTTCACGGGCTCGATCATCGTGCACATGGCCCGCATCTTCTTCACGGGCGCCTTCCGCAAGCCGCGCGAGCTGAACTGGCTCATCGGCACCAACATGCTGATCCTGGCCATCCTCGAGGGCTTCATCGGCTACTCGCTCCCCGACGACCTCATCTCGGGGACGGGGCTGCGGATCGGCTACTCCATCGCCGAGTCGATCCCCTTCGTGGGCAGCTACCTGGTGACGTTCCTGTGGGGCGGTCAATTCCCGGGGACCGGCATCATCATCCCGCGCTTCTTCATCATCCATGTCTTGATAATTCCGTTGGTCCTGATCGGCCTGCTCTCGGCCCACCTCGGGCTTCTGGTGCGCCAGAAGCACACCCAGTTCAAGGGCGAGGGCCGGACCGAGAACAACGTGGTGGGTTCTCCCATGTTCCCGACCTTCATGGCCAAGACGACCGGATTCCTCTTCATGGTCACCGCGGCCACGGCGCTGCTCGGCGCCTTCGCCCAGATCAACCCGATCTGGCAGTTCGGCTCGTACGACGCGTCGAAGATCTCCTATGCCGTCCAGCCCGACTGGTACATGGGTTGGCTCGATGGCGCCCTACGCATCATGCCGTCCTGGGAGCTCGCCATCTGGGGGCATACCATCCCCCTCGAGGTCTTCCTGCCGGCGGTCGTCTTCCCCGGCATCATCTTCACCCTCGCCATGCTGTGGCCCAACCTCGAGGTCAGAATGACCGGTGACACGGCACTGCACAACCTGCTCGACCGGCCGCGGGACAGACCCAAGCGCACCGCTGCCGGCGTCGCCATCTTCGCCCTGTTGTTCACGCTGTTCGCGGCGAGCTCGACCGACGTGTTGGCCAACTTCTTCCACGTGTCGCTCAATGTGGTGCTCTGGTTCTTCCGGTTCGCCGTGTTCATCATCCCGGTCATCGCCGGCCTGGTCACCTACCAGCTGTGCCGTGAGATGCAGGGCGTGCATGACATCGGGCAACGCAAGCGCGCGCTGATCGTGAGCCTGTCCCCTGAAGGTGAGTACTCGACGGTGCCCGCGGCGCCGCGGCCCGGCGACGAGCGCGACGAGCTCGACCCCGAGCCCGTTCCGGTGCGCATCGACATCGAGCCGCTCAACAACGGCGGCATCATTCAGCCGGAGAGCTCGCCCACGGGCGCTCGGCAGGTCAGCCGCTGAACCCACAGCGGGGCCGCCCTCCCGCCCGCGACCTCTGGGTCGCCGTCGAGACCGTCCACGCCGTCACCTATTTCGCGCCGGAATGTCGTACCGCACTCCGTGAGGCGGGGCTGCGCGGCTTCTGGTCGGGATACTTCGCCGCCCGGGCCGCCCCGCTCGGACGTGTCGGCACCGGCCCCGTCGTCGCCGCCTTCTTCAACTTCCATCCGGCCATGGTGGGCAAGGCCGTGCCCGTCTGCTGGGAGGCCGTGGAGCCGGAGACGTTGTGCCGCGTGCGCGCCATTGCGGCGGCGGAGGCGCTCGGCGAGCTGTGTCGCACTGATTCCCGTTCCGCTCTGCTGGCCTCGCTGCCGCCGCTCCGACGGGCTGCGGAGGGGTGCGACGGGGCGGGACGAGTCATGGCCGGGGCCAACCGTTCGCTCTGGCCCCGCATCGCCACCGCGCTCGGCACCGGAGGGCTGGGCGAGGTCTGGCAGGCCTGCACGACGTTGCGGGAGCACCGCGGCGACGGGCACGTCGCGGCACTGGTGGCCCAGGGTCTCGGTGGCGTACAGGCGCACGTGTTGGCCGCGGGCACCAAGGGGATCCCGGTCGACGTGCTGCGGGACAACAGGGGCTGGAGCGAGGCGGCATGGGACGGTGCGGTGGCGACGTTGGCCGGCGTGGGCCTCTTACATGCTGACGGCCGCGCCACCGACGCCGGGCGTACGCTGCACGGCCGGGTCGAGGAGTTGACCGACGAGCTGGCTGAGCCTGCGTACGCCGCGCTCAGCGACCAGGCTCTCGAGGACCTGCACGGTGCCCTCGGCGCCTGCGCCGCCGATGTCGTCGCCTCGGGTCTGCTGCCCTTCCCCAATCCGATGGGGTTGCCCGCAATCGGGGACACGCGGGCCTCGTGACCGCTAGCCCGCCCGGGGCGGGGGCCAGCCGGGCACGAGCGAGAGCTCCTTGCACAGCTTGCGTGACGACACCATCTGGCCGGCGTACTGCAGCGCGTCGGGATCGTCGCCCAACCACGCCGCCACCTCGCCCGCCACGTCCGGCGGGGCCGGGATGTGACCGGCCCCGACGAGCACCTCGTCCATGCCCGAGGCCCGCATGGACTCGGTCAGGGTGAGTCCGGGTGCGATGGAGAAGGCGGCGATGCCCTGCGCCGCGAACTCCACTTGGCACATGTCCGTGACGCGGTGGAAGGCCGCCTTGGCCGCTGCGTAGGCCACGCCCCAGCCGCCGGCGCCGGCAGGAGCGGGCGGCGTGGTGAACGCGGCCTCGGACAGCATGTTGACCAGCCGCCCCTCACCGCGTTCGAGCATGCCGGGGAGGAGCAGTTGGGTCAGGAGCAGCGGGTGGAGGTAGTCGCCCACCAGGCAGCGTTCGGCCAGTTCCAGGGGCAGGTCCAGAATGCGGTCCATGGTGCCCGGTCCCTGGTAGATGGCGTTGTTGACGAGGATGTCGACCCGCCCCATGCGCTCGAGGGCCACCGCCGCCACGTTCTCGACCGAGGCGCGGTCCATGAGGTCCATCGGCACGGGCAGGCAGGTCCGCCCCAGCGCCTCGATCTCCGCCGCCGTGGTGTCGAGGCTTCCGGCGATGGGCATCGGCTCGTCGCGCACCAGCGTGCTCGAGGCGTGGGCGCGCCCGTCGCCTTCGTGCACGGTGCGGGCAGTGATGACCACGTCACAGCCGCGCCGGGCCAGGGCGACCGCTGCGCAGCGGCCGATACCCCGGCTGGCTCCCGTGACGAGCGCCACTCGACGCACCTGCGCTTCAGCCACCGTCCGCCTACATCATCCCGGCGATCTGGTGCCCACCGTCGACGTGGAGCACCTGGCCGTTCACATAGGCGGCGGCGTCGCTGCAGAGGAAGACGACGACCTTGGCGATGTCGTCGGGTGTGCCCAGGCGGCGCGTGGGATTGGCCTCGGCCAGGTGGGTCTGGATATCGGCCGGCACCTGCGTCTTGGCCGTCTCGGTGAGGATGAAGCCGGGCGCAACGGCGTTGGCACGTATGCCGTCGCGGCCGTAGCGCACGGCCAGGTGGCGCGTGAGCTGGTTCAGCCCGGCCTTGGCGACGCCGTAGGCGACCCGCGTCGACTCGCCGATGGTGCTGGTCCCCGACGAAATGGTGACGATCGAGCCGCCGCCGCGAGCCGCCATCACCGGGATGGCATGGCGTGCCAGCAGGAGGGCGCCACGCGTCGTGATCTCGATCACCCGCTCCCAGACGCCGAGATCGACGCCGACCGCGTCCGTGTCGAGCCGCGGGTGGCTCCAGGCGGCGTTGTGGTCGACCGCGTCGACCGTTCCGAACTCGGCGACGGCTCGCCGGACGAACTCGGCGACCGACTCCTCACGGCGTATGTCGCAGAGCAGCCCGACGGCACGCCCCCCGCCGCCGGCGACCTCCTCGGCCGCCGACTGGGCGCCTTCCACCGACACGTCGCCGATCACCACGGCGGCTCCGGCGGCGGCCAGGTGCAATGCCGTGGCGCGTCCGATGTCCGAGGCACCGCCGCTGACCAGGGCGACCTTTCCCTCGAGCTGCCCCCCGGACGGCGCCATGGGGCCATCGTAGGAGGGACGCCCCACAGTCACCATCCCGTGCCTGCGCGCCCGGGGAATTGGGCCGGGCCCGGCTCACATGGGAGCATTTCGGCGTGCGGGTGCATCGCAGCTTCGCCTTTGTCGACGTCTCGGGCTTCACCGCATTGACCGAGATGGAGGGGGACGAGCGGGCGGTCGACGTGCTGACAGCGTTCCGGTCGCTGCTGCGCGATATCTGCTCGCGGCGGGGCGTGCGCATCGCCAAATGGCTCGGTGACGGCGTCATGCTGGTGTGCGTCGACACCCGTCCGCTGCTCGAGACCATCTTGGAGCTGCACTACGTCGTGCGCGAGGTCGGCGCGATCGAGACGGTGTCCATTCGCTCGGGGGTCACGTGCGGGGACGTGATCCTGATGGAGGGGGACGACTACATCGGCCACTGCGTCAACGTGGCGGCCCGCTTGTGCGACCTGGCGTCCGCCGGCGAGGCACTGGCGGCTCCGGCGGTGATGGACCGCCTGCCGAGTTGGGGTCAGATCGTGTCGGAGACCCATGTCAACCTGCGGGGGGTCGAGAAGCCGGTGCCGGCATCGAGCATCTGCATGGCCGGGAGCGAGCCCGGCGGGTCCCACGACCCCATCTGTGGGCTGCCCCTGACCGAGGACACGGCCCAGGAGATCGCCCACGACGTGCGTGGCCGCATGGTGCTGTTCTGCTCGCCCGGCTGCGTCGATACCTGGCGCCGTCGGCCGGCACGCTCGCTCTCCGGCTGAGCTGCGTCCCGGGCGTCCTCGAGCCGGGTCGTGGGTCCTCGACCGCCCCGTCTTCCTTCCTCAACATTCGTTCGAATCGGGCCGATATGAGGGGGACCGACAAGGGGAACCGAGGTACCAGGTATGCGTCAACTTTCAGCACTCGACATGTCCTCCAACGTGACCAAGTTCTGGCGTAATTACGTGTACATCGGCGTGCTGACGTACAGCCTGGGCGCCTTCGCGGTCCTCATCTACTCGTTGACGACACCGGGCCCGCACCGGCAGGCGATGGTCATTCTGAGCGGGCTCAGCCTGATCGCCTCTGTCGCGGGTTTCCGGCTCGTCGGCCTTCGCCTCGTCGAGACGCAATGGTCCAAGCTGTTCTTCACCTCCTGGGCCGCCTGCACGTTCGTGTTCATCGCCGTGGGCGCCGTCCTCGACGGCGGTGTGCGCAGTCCCATCTCGTATTTCTTGATTCTGCCGATGCTCTTCGCCGGCCTGGCCTACTCCGCCGGGACGGTCTCGTTCCTCGCCGGCTTCGGCGTCCTCACGACGCTGGTCGTCGGTGTCCTGACCCCGGATCGCAGCTCGTCCACGACGGCGTTCCTCGCGGTCGGGATCGTCATCGCCGGCGTCATCACGGCCGCGGCGGCAGCGCAGCGGGACCGTCTCATGCGCCAGCTGATGGCCGCGGCCAGTTTGGACGCCCTCACGGGATGCCTCAGCCGTGGCGCCTTCCAGGAGCGTCTGGACCACGAATCGCTCCTGGCCGAGCGCCATTACGCCACGTTCAGCGTCATTGTGGCCGACCTGGACGACCTCAAGACGCTCAACGACGCCAACGGTCACCACTGCGGGGACCGCGCCCTGAAGCTCCTCGCCGGCGTCCTGCGGCAGGAGGCCCGCGAGACAGACGTCGTGGGCAGGCTCGGAGGCGACGAGTTCGCACTGTTGCTGCACGAGAGCGATCAGGAGGCGGCCCTGGCCGCTGCGACCCGGTTGCGCGTTGCGCTGCACGAGGTGACCGGTTCGGATTGGGTCACCGCCAGCATCGGCGTCAGCACATGGCTGGGCCCGAACGACTCGGCGGATGCATTGATCCGTCGAGCTGATGAAGCGCTCTACGTCGCCAAGCGCTCCGGCCGCGACTGTGTCGTTGCGTGGGAGCCTCCGGTCGCCGACACATCCAACGGCCTGCAGTGGTTGCGCCAACATTCGCGCCACATCACCTCGCTGCTTGCCGCTCCTGCCGAAGCGGTCGGCTGAGCGTCACCTCGCGCCTTCACCCCGGCTCGGGCAGGTGGACACTGCCATCCTCGGCCAGGATCCACCCCGGGTTGTGGGCTACCTCCCACGGATGGCCGTCCGGGTCGATGAAGATCCCCGAGTAGCCGCCCCAGAAGGTCACCGCGCCGAGCCGGCCGATGGTGGCGCCGGCCTGGCCGGCCGCCTCCAGCACGCTGTCGACCTCGGCGGGCGAGCCGGCACAGTAGGCCAGCGTGACGCCGCCCCAGCCGCCCGGATCCTCGACGACGCTGTCACGTGCCAGCAGGTCCCGTCCCCACAGGGCGAGGACCATGCCCCCCGCCTGGAAGAAGACCACCTCTCCATTCGGTGACTGGCCTTTCCACCCCAGGGCCTCGTAGAAGGCCCGGGCCCGGGAGATGTCGGCCACGCCGAGGGTGATCAGCGACACGCGGTTGTCCATGTTGCGTTCTTAGTCCGCAGTTGTGTCGAGGGGACCTGTCGACCCGGTTGATATGTGACTAAAAGGTCACATATAGTGCGGGCGTGGATGAGGTGTTCAAGGCCCTGGCCGACCCCACCCGGCGTGACTTGCTCGACGAGTTGTTCCGGCAGGACGGCCAGGCCCTGGGCATGTTGGAAGAACGGTTCTCCATGTCCCGCTTCGGCGTCATGAAGCACCTGAAGGTGCTCGAGGAAGCCGGACTGGTGGTGACCAGGCGCCGGGGTCGCGAGAAGCTCCATTTTCTCAACCCGGTCCCGATCCGGCTCATCCACGACCGCTGGGTCAGCAAGTACGCCGAGCCCTGGGTGGCAGGGCTCAGTGAGATCAAGGAGAGACTGGAGAGCCAGATGGAAAAGGTGTATGAGATCTTCATCAAGACCACGCCCGAGCGCTTGTGGGAAGCCATCATCGATCCCGACATCCGGGCCAAGTACAACTTCGGCGCCGCGGTCTACTCGGACTGGACGGTGGGTGCGCCGATCAGCGTGGACGTCAAGAAGCACGACGTGCACCTGGGTGAGGGCGAAGTCCTCGAGGTCGATCCGCCGCGCCGGCTGGTGCACACCATGGCGGCCCTGTGGGACGACGACGTGAAGGCCGAGGGCGTCTCCCGCGTCACGTGGGAGATCGAGACGGTGGGCGACGACTCGTGCCATCTCACGCTGACGCACGATCAGATGCGCGCGGGCGCCAACTCGCAGATCTACGGCGGCTGGCCGATGATCCTGTCGGGTCTCAAGACGTGGCTCGAATCGGGTGAGGAGCTCACCACGCCCGGGTCCATCCGGTACAGCTGAGCGACCGTGCGACAGCTGACCGTGATTGAGTTCGTGACGCTCGACGGCGTCATGCGGGGGCCCGGCTCGCCCGACGAGGACCGCGTCGGCGACTTCACCCGTGGAGGCTGGGGCGCGCCCTACGGCGACCACGTCCAGCAGGAGGTCGCCCCCGAAGGCATGCAGACCACGACCGCCTATCTGTTCGGGCGCCGTACCTACGAGAAGATGCTGTCCTTCCGGCCGCAGCGGCCGGACGCCGACCCCATGGCGGCGCATCTCAACGCGGCGCCCGAATACGTCGCGACCCGCACCCCGGAGGACGCGCAGCCGACGTGGTCGAATTCCCGGATGTTGTCGGGTGATCTGGAGGCCGGCGTGCGCGCCCTGAAGGCGAAGGCCGAGGGCGAGGGCACCGTGGCGGCGCTCGGTAGTGGGGTGCTGGTGCAGCAACTGGCCGCGCTCGACCTCGTCGACGGCTACCGGCTCTTCTTGCACCCGTTGCCTCTCGGCACGGGCAAGGGCTTGTTCGGGGAGCTGGACCATCCGCGGCCGCTCCGGTTGCTGAGTGCGGAGCCCACCAGTACCGGCGTCGTCATGCTGAGCTACCAATGCCCGTGATCACCGGCCTGCACGCGGTGGGCATCCCGGTCACCGACCAGGGCAGGGCCCTGGCGTTCTACGAGGCACTGGGCTTCGAGACGCGGCTGGACGTGCCGATGGGCGACGGCGCCCGGTGGATCGAGGTCGCGCCCGCCGGTACCGACGTGACGCTCGCCTTCGAGCAGGCCCACGCCGAACGGCCCGCCGGAGTGGAGACGGGGATCCGCTTGACGACGGGGGACGCCGATGCCGCCCACGCGGCGTTGCTGGCGCAGGGAGTCGATGCCGGCGACGTGCTGCGCTGGCCCGGCGTCCCGCCGATGTTCGCCTTCCGCGATCAGGACGGCAACGGGCTCGAGATCGTCGAAGGCTGACGATCTCCGGTCGGGGCCGGCGGCCGCAGGCGGTCGTAGGCCGACATGCCCAGCGTCAGGGCGCCGAAGCCGGCGCCGAGGAAGCAGACCCCGGCCCAGCCGTGCGTGCCGTAGACGGCACCGGCGGCCAGGGAGCCGATGGCGCCCCCCAGGAAGTAGCAGACCATGTAGGCGCTGTTGATCCGGCTCCGGGCGTCGGGGCGGAGGGCATAGATGATCGCCTGGTTGGTGATCTGCATGCCCTGGGTCCCCATGTCGAGCACGACGATCCCGATGACGAGGGCCGCCAGTGACGTGCGGCCGGTCCAGAGGAGTGCGAACGAAGCGGCCAGCAGGACGCCGGCGACGACGGTGGTGGCGGTGTGCCTGTCCGAGTCGGCCAGCTTGCCGGCGAGGTTGGCTGCCACGATCCCGCCGGCTCCGACCAGGCCGAAGAGCCCGATGACCAGATTCGAGTAGTGGTACGGCTGGCCCGAGAGCAGGAAGGCCATTGTCGTCCACAGCACGCTGAAGGCGGCGAAGGCACAGGCGCCGTGCCAGGCGCGTCGCCGCAACACGGGCTCGTCCACCAGCAGGCGGAGGGACGAGCCGACGAGCGCGGGGTAGCTGCGGTGTGGGCGCGGGCCCTCGGAGGGCAGAGCCCGCCAGAGCACCACGGCGAACAGGATCATCAGGCCGGCCGAGAGCCAGTAGATGGCCCGCCAGCCGGCGACTTGGGCCACCAGTCCCGACACGGTGCGGGCCAGCAGGATGCCCAA
>Ga0307374_10000838_pt1 | contig 57713 bp, 47 predicted proteins | sample OX3MG_FD_202532 | JGI IMG/M metagenome (GOLD analysis project Ga0307374, IMG submission 202532) | Soil microbial communities from Risofladan, Vaasa, Finland - OX-3 | ecosystem: Environmental > Terrestrial > Soil > Coastal area > Acid sulfate soil | place: Finland: Risofladan, Vaasa | collected...
CAGTTCCGTTGATACTGCCAGACGCGCCGACGCCCTGCGCGCGCACGACGCTAGCTCCCAGCAGCAGGCAGACCAACATGCAAACCAGCAAGTTGACTGACTTCATGAGCTTTCCCTCCTGGACTAGATAACATTCCCCCCGGTTGGTGGTTACTCTAACATGATGGTTACGGGCGTCAAGCCGCGGGTGGGGCACCGTAGACGGTATGCTTTATGGAGTGCAGATTGCAGGATTTTGACGATACCGAAGCGACTTGTAAACCGCGCACATTGACGAGCAAAGGCGGAAAGCTGCTGCTCGGCGCTCAAATCACTACGTCACAAATCGCGCCAATGGAAATGGTAGACCGCGACAGCGAGCGCCACAAGCAAATAGAAGACCGCGTAACCGATCATCGTCGGGCTGGGTATCGAAACATTCGCGAACGGTGAAAATGGGAGCGAGCCCGCGAGCGGCGTCTGCATCTCGAATGCGGCGCGCCTCCAAATGGATTCGCTGGGCATAATCAGGCTGGTGACGACGCCGACGGCAACCAGCCGCGCGCTTTCCGTGAACCCGCTCATCTGCTCGAGCCAGCCGCCCATGAATGCCAGTCCGTGCAGGCCGATTACGATTACGCCGTTGGTGAGCGTTGAAAACCAAGTCCCGAACATGAATGTGACGGAGAGCGCGAGAAGACATTCCAGAAATACGAGGAGCGCGCCGTGGAATGCATTTTCAGGCATTACACCGCCCACCCAATAGGCGACGGCGATGGTGCCGCCGAACGTGAGGGCCACAAATCCCGCAATCATGCCGACGAATCCGATCCATTTGCCGATTAAAATCTGCCAGCGTGGAATCGGTTTGGTGGCGATGGCGTGAATCGTGCCGGAGCTGATTTCTCCGGAGATGGTATCAACGGAGGTCAAAATCGTCATCACCACGGCGAGCAAATCGACGACGTAAAGGCCGACCATCAGCATGGCGCTCAAAATTTGATACCGAATGAAGGGCGCCGTGGAATGAGCGCCGAAATCCTCGATCTGATAGTGCAAAGCGATGCCGAAGAGCGCCAGAAAGCCGAGTCCGGCGAGAAGCGCCGTCCAAAGGATTTTTTTTCGCGCGGCTTCGCGAAACGTGATTCCCGCCATCACCCAGCAGCCCATTCACAATCCCCGATCTTCGCCCATGATGCGAACGAACAAATCCTCGAGCGAGGCGCGTTCAGGAATAAACGAGTAAATGTCCGCGCCCGATGCGGCCAAATGGCGGACCACGTCAGGAAGAACGTCGCTCGAGCGCGCGGTCATCGTAAGTTGTTCGCCCTCGACGCTTGCCGCCGTAGTCCAGGGCGCAAGCCCGGCCACAACCTGCGGCGATAACTGGCGCGCACGCACGACGACGTGGACTTCCGCTCCTCCCAGCGCGTGCAAATCCTTCGCGGCGACGACTTCGCCATCCTTCAAGAACGCGACGTTGTCGCAAGTCACTTCCACTTCGCTCAACAGATGAGAGTTCAGGAACACGGTCGCGCCGCGTTCACGCTGAGCGCGAATCACGTCGCGCACGAGCCGGCGTCCCATGGGATCGAGGCCGGAAGTCGGCTCGTCGAGAAAAATAATTTCGGGCTCGTGGATGAGTGCTTGCGCCAGACCGATGCGCTGCATCATGCCTTTGGAAAAATCGTGGACGCGCTTGTCGCGATGCGGCGTGAGGCCCACGAGATCAAGCATCACGGGGATGCGCTCGCGCAATTTTGCCGCCGCCATGCCGCAAAGGCGGCCATGCAGCCGGAGAAGCTCGGCGGGGGTCAGCCAGTCGTAAAATCGGAAATGTTCAGGCAGGAAACCGATTTTGCGGCGCACCGCCACATCGCCGGCGCGTTCGCCGAGAACAAATGCCTCTCCGCTGGTCGGCTTCACCAAGCCAAGAAGCATTTTGATGGAGGTGCTTTTGCCCGCGCCGTTGGGTCCGAGGAAACCGAAGATGGAGCCCCGGGGCACGGTCAGCGAAAGTTTGCGGACCGCGACCTTGTTCCCGAATTCCTTGCGCAATTCCGCTGTTTGTATGGCGTGGTGATTCAACGCAGGCAGTGGCTTCTCCCCGATTTATTCGACCGAGTTCGCCAGAGCAACGGCCTCGCCGGAATTTCCGAATCCTGTCAGCGAATAGACCGTTCCATTCTTCGCCCAGATCAACGTGTACGTCGGGCCGCGTCTGCCGGCCATATCAAGCAGCGTTCCTTCGACTCCATTCACCTTCACCGCTTCGTAGGAGCGCATAAAGCGCGGTATGGAAATTCCGAGCGTGGACTTCCAATCGACGGTATGCAGGAATTGTTGCGCTTGCGCGGGAGTCATTCCGGCAAGCTCCAAGCCAATTTCGGCAAGCTGCTGAATATCCAAACCGGCGGGAACGTTGACTTCGGGACTGGGCCCTTCTGTTAGAATCACGCAGTCGTTGTATTGCATCGATGAAGGCGTGGGAGTTGCGACATTCGCCGTGGCGCTAGGGCGTCCAGGGCATGTGCCGTAACGCGCGCGAACCCTGCGGGGAATTTTCACGTCGACCACCGCGCCGTCAACCGATTGCGGCAACGAGAGGTCCGAGCGGCCGGCTTCTTTGAGAATAGCCTGTAAGCGCGCGCGGTCGACGGTGAGATCAAACGCATGGATGCCCGCGACGTCAAGCACAGGCGCGTCGGTTCGCTTGCTGGGCAATTGCACGTGAAAGCCTGCAAGCTTTGTTGCCGCCGCGGCATCGGCAGCGGTTTGCGGCTTTTCGTTCACCGTGACGGTCACTTTGTCGGAAATCATCTGCGTGACCATCTGCTGCAGCGTGGAATTGGCATTCGGGCCGACAAAACTCGACAGATTCACATTCACGGCTTGCACTTTCTGCATCCGCAGCGAGCCAAAGAATTTCTGCGTCAGCCGCCGCGTCGGCGGCAAAGTGACCCACACCACAATAATCACGACCGCGATAATCGCCAGCCAGAACGGCCCCCGGCGTTTATTGAATCCTCCCATCGTCATGGAGGTGCCCTCCCCATTCGCATCAGAATTCGATCACCAGTGAATTCGACGCGCTTGTGAATGTCGACGTTTCACGGAACCATGGCGCGGAAGGTTACAAGTGCAATTCAGCGTGGATTTGCTTTTATTTTCGAGGTTTGAATTTCGCTTTTCGGTCCATTCACGCGGCATCGCCTTTGGCGCGCACTCCTCGCTCGGCGATCCATTCATCGACTCTCCCGAGGGCCTTGCGCAACTTTCCCGCGTCTTCTCCAAATCCAACGCGCAAATACCCCGGCATGGCAAACTGCTCGCCCGGAACAAGCAAGACGCCTTTTTGGGCGCGCAATTCCTCCGCGGCCTGCGCCGAATTCCATTTCATGCGCAGGCCGATCCATGCAATCGCGCCCGCGCGCGGCGGCACGTGCGTAAACAAATCCGCGTGCTTGCGCAGCCATTCACTCATGACCGGATAATTTTCGCGCAAAATTCGCCGCGTCCGTTCAAGCAACTTCGCGTGCCGCTGCGGCTGGAGCGCGAGCGACGCAATCCGGTCCGTCAGCATCGTCGGCCCGATGCTTGTGTAATCGTGATAGCCCCACAATTTCTCCGCCATTTCCGCGGGCCCCACGAGCCATCCCGTGCGCAGCCCCGGCAACCCATACGCTTTCGAGAGGCCCGCGGTGCACAGGACGCGTTCGTAACGGCCATAAAAACTCGGCGTCGTCTGGGCGTTGAACTCCGCGCCGCGATAGACCTCGTCCGCCAAAATCCATGCGCCCGCTTTTCGCGCCGCCGCGCAAATCGCGTCGATGGCGCCGTCGCTGAGCACAGCGCCAGTGGGATTGCTGGGATTGCAAACGGCAATCAACTTGGTTTTTGGCGACACGAGTCGTTTCAACTCGTCGAGATCGGGCGCCCATTGCAAGTCCTCGCGGAGCCACCACGGCTTCACGTTTGCGCGAAATCCCCGCGCCAGCCCGGCGACTTGCATGTAGTTTGGCTGCATGAAAATCACTTCGTCGCCGCGCTCGACAAGACCCCACGTGACCAAATAATTGGCTTCCGCGCCGCCGCACGTCAGCAGAACGTTTTCCGCTTTCGCCGCCGGATAGAGTGCCGCGATGCGCCCGCGCAACTCCTCGCTGCCGTTCGTCTGCGGATACCCGAGGCGGGCGTCGAGTACGCGACCGAGATCCGCCGCATCTTCGACCAATTCGCGTACGGTCAGCGGCTCCACGCCGCTTTCGGCAATATTCAGCTCGACGCGGTTTTCCCACACCGATTGCCATCGTTCCAGCGCGAAAGGCTCAATCTTCATTCCGCACCTCGCGTAAGAAATCATGCCAGCCTATTCCGCGCGCAACGCCAAGTCAACGAGCCGCTGCCCGCAACGTTCTGGCAGCGCATGCGTTTTTACACTGCTTGCCACTGCGGACGGGTTGGAGCAAAATGGCGCGCGCATTGAAAGGACACGACCAATGAAACGATTCGTATTCGCAGCGATGCTTATGGGTGTGATTTTCTGCGCCGCGGCGCAAGTTCGGGCGCAGACCGCGGATTCTCTTGCGCCCGGCGTGCGCGAATTCGTGAAAGTCAGCGCGCCGGAGATCGCTCTGACGCACGCACGCATGATTGACGGCACTGGCTCGCCCGCGCGCAACGATCAGACCATCATCATTTCAGGCGGCAAAATCCAATCCATCGGCGATTCGGCGAGCACTTCCGTGCCCGCAGGGGCGCAAGTGATCGACCTCACGGGAAAGACTGTCATCCCGGGCCTCGTCGGCATGCACGAACACATGTTCTATCCCGCAGGAGGGCGCACGGCCGTCGCCATGTACAACGAAATGGGTTTCAGCTTTCCGCGCCTGTATCTCGCAAACGGCGTCACGTCGCTGCGTACCACCGGCAGTATCGAACCTTACACCGACCTGGAATTGAAAAAATTGATCGATGCGGGCAAGCTCGCTGGACCAAAAATCCACGTCACTGGACCGTATCTCGAGGGCGCCGGTTCGTTTACTCCGCAAATGCACGAGCTCAGTGGTCCCGACGACGCGCGCAACACCGTCGATTACTGGGCCGATGAAGGCGTCACTTCGTTCAAGGCGTACATGCACATCACGCGCGCGGAGCTGGCCGCCGCCATCGCCGAAGTACACAAACGCCATCTGAAAATCACTGGTCACTTGTGCTCGATCGGGTTCAAGGAAGCTGCCGGGCTGGGCATCGACGATCTCGAGCACGGCTTGATGGTCGATACGGAATTCGATCCCGGCAAAACGCCGGACGTTTGCCCCTCGCAGCAGCTCACGGCAAAAACGCTGGCGGGAATCGACATCGAGGGCGCACCCGTGCAGAGCACAATACGCGACCTGGTGGCGCATCACGTTGCGGTGACGTCCACCATCGTGATTTTCGAAACGTTAGCGCCCAATCAGCCGCCGCTCGAGCAGCGCGTCCTGGACGCTCTGCTTCCCGAAGCCGCCATCACCTATCTGAATACGCGCGCCCATATCGCCGAAGACGCGAATTCTCCGTGGCCCGTGCTGCTCAAAAAAGAAATGCAGTTCGAGCGCGACTTTGTGAATGCGGGCGGCGTTCTTTTGGCTGGCGAAGACCCCACCGGCTACGGCGGCGATCTTGCAGGGTTTGGCGATCAGCGCGAACTGGAGCTTCTGGTGCAAGCCGGTTTCACTCCCGCTGAAGCGGTCCACATTTACACGGAAAATGGCGCGCGATTCCTCGGCGAAGACAATCGCGTCGGGACGCTTGCCGCTGGCAAACAGGCCGACATCGTTGTTATTGATGGCGACCCATCCACGAAGATCAGCGACATCGAAAAAACCGAGCTCGTTTTCAAGGACGGTGTCGGCTACGATTCCGCGAAATTGATCGAATCCGTCCGCGGGTCAGTCGGTCTTCACTGATCCGTGCCTGTTGCGATTCGGCTCGGCCATACTGCCGAGCCGCCAATACAAATTCACTTCGCCGAAAAAAGGAGTTTTTATGCGAACTTCACAGCCGCCGCTTTGCCAGACCGTCAACGCATTTCGCCCATTCCTGTTTTCGCTCGCGGTCGCGCTGATCTTTTGCAGCGCCGCCGCGGCGCAAACTCCCGCGCAAACGCAAGAACTGACGTCGCAATCATCTCCGCAAGCCTCTTCGCAAATCTCTTCGTCGAAAGACTACAATCAAGGCCGGCTGCTTTTCGGCAAGAATTTTCTCCGCGGCTACGGCGATTTCGAAATCGCGCCGCCGCACAACGAGCCTGACCTGGGCCGCTGCAACCAGCCGCAGCCCACCTGCACGGCTTTCGCGCGCTACATCATGGGCGGTTACATCGAGTTCCAGCCCTTCGCGCGCACGCCGCTGAAACACGCGTATTTTTTCTTCCAGCCGAATTTTTTCTTCGGCAACAACATTCCCCAGGTGAAATATACCTATTCGATGGCTCCCCTGGCCTTCGAACGCACCATGGGCCTTGCCGTTCAGCTTCCCAAGCATTTCGAGCTGCGCGTGACCAATCACGGCGTCACTTCGTTCAGCCCATTCGACAAGAGCCTGGGCGCGTTCGACTCCGGCCCCAACAAGGAGCCGCTGGGCATTTACAACACCATCGGCGTGCGCTGGTATTTTGGGGGTTACGACCACTCCGCAACTTCATGGTGACGGCAAATGGCGACGCCGTAATTTATGCGTTGTGTTTTTGACACCCCTCTACGGTGGTCGATTGCTTGTCGCCACGGTGAGTTGTAGCCTATGAAAAGAAAGTGCCACATGAAATCACTCGCGAGCCTTGCCATTGCAGTTCTCGTCGCTCTGCCCTCTGGCTTAGCGCAATCCCCGGCGTCTCAAATAAAATCAACTGGTTCGCAGGAGCGCACGGCAGAAATTGCGTCTTTCGCGGGTTGCTACAGTCTGAAGCGCGGCCGATGGTGGCCTTGGGGATTCGGTAAAGATGACTCCGTAACGCCGCCGCGCCGCATCCAACTGCTTTCCGAGCGCGGCACACAGGGATTCGAGCAAGGCGAACTTCTTATCCGCGAGATTCCGCCACCCAAGGACGTTCCGGTGAGAAGCAGGTACTCCTCATTTTGGCAGGTCAAGCCTAACAATCGGGTAGGGCTGAGCTGGATTACCGGTTTTGTGGGTGTCAGGCTCGACCTCAGAAAAAAGGGAAATGAACTGAGGGGTTGGGCGCATCCGCATTTCGACGCCCTGCCGTTTGTTCCGCGCATCGCGCACGTGGCCGCCCGACGAATTCCTTGCGATGTTCCTGATTCAAAGTAAAAAATGCCCCGAATGGCCTAAGCCTTCCCTGTCCCGAACGCCAGCGCCAACAGCGTCTTCTGCTCGAGCTCATGTGCCTTCGCCGAACCGGTCGCTGGACTCGCGCTCCCCGAACGCTTCACTGAACGCACCGCACGCCCGCGCAGCACGCGCTTCAATCGCGGCATCATGAAATTCAGGGCGCCCATGTTCGCCGGCTCTTCCTGCACCCACACAAAATCACGCGCGGATGCGTATCCGCTGAGCACCGCCTCCAATTCCTTTTCCGGAAACGGATAGATCTGTTCCAGAAATACAATCGCCGTCGATGCGTCCTTCCGCCGTTTGCGCTCGGTCGCGAGCTCGTGGCCAATTTTCCCGGTGCAGAACAGCACTCGCTCTGCCTGCTGCACTTCCGCATCCGGAAGCACCATCTGAAATCGCGGCTTCGAAAAATCCGCAATCGGCGATGCTGCCGTGGGATTCCGCAACATGCTTTTCGGCGTGAACACGATCAATGGCTTGCGCCACCGCCGCAGCGCCTGTCTTCGCAGCAAGTGAAAATACTGCGCGGCGTTCGACGGCTGGCATACCTGGATATTGTCGCGCGCCGCAAGCTGCAAATATCGCTCGATGCGCGCGCTCGAATGCTCCGGCCCTTGTCCTTCGTAGCCATGCGGCAGCAGCAGCGTCAGCCCCGAAAGCAACTTCCACTTGTCCTCGCCCGCGGCGACAAATTGGTCGATGATTACCTGCGCGCCATTCGCAAAATCACCGAACTGCGCCTCCCACAGCACCAGCGCCTCCGGGAAATCGCGGCTGAACCCGTATTCGAATCCCATCACGCCAGCTTCTGAAAGCGCCGTGTTGTACACCTCGAATCGCGCCTGCTCGGGCGACAAATTCGCCAGCGGAATAAATTCCTTCTCCGTTTGCGTGTCGATGAGCGCCGCGTGCCGCTGGTTGAACGTCCCGCGCTTGCTGTCCTCGCCACTCAGCCGCACCGGGACACCATCCATCATCAGCGAGCCGAACGCCAGGGCTTCCGCCATTCCATAATCCACCAAACTTTTCCCCGCGCCCATGGCCGCGCGCTGTTCGAGCAGTTTTTTCACCTTCGGATGAATCGCAAAGCCGTCCGGATATGTGGTGAGCTTTGCGGTAATCTCGTGTAGCTTTTCCGTCGGCACGCCTGTATCGACGTCGAACTCGGTTTTGTATCTGCCGCCCTCAAAATTGTTCCAGTACGGTGGGAGCTGCCACAACTTCGGAATTTTCTCGAAGCTCACCGCACTTTTCTGCGCCTTCTCGAACTCCGCGCGCACTTCTTCCACCGTGCCTGCAGGATCGGCGCCCGTTTTCTCCGCGTAGAGTTTCCACAGCGGCGGATGCGCCTGAATCTTTCGGTACCGCAGCGGCTGCGTGATGGTTGGGTCGTCGATTTCGCTGTGTCCGTAGCGCCGGTAACCGATCAAATCAATCACCACGGGACTCTGGAATGCGTAGCGGTACTCCACGGCAAGCTGCGCGATGCGCACCACCGCATCGGGATCTTCCGAATTCACATGGAAAATCGGCACGGGCAGACGCTTCGCGACGTCCGACGCAAATCGGGACGACTGGCATTCGCTGGGCACTGCCGTAAACCCAATCAAATTATTCACGATGATGTGTATGCTGCCGCCCACTGAAAATCCGTCAATCATCAAAAAGTTCAGCGTCTCCGCCCAGATCCCCTGCCCTGCAAACGCTGCGTCGCCGTGCATCACCACAGGCAGCACTTCCGCGATTCCGCGTTCGCCGCGGCGCGTCTGCTTCGCACGCGCGCGCCCCAGCGCCACGGGATCGACCGCTTCCAAGTGGCTCGGGTTCGACACCAGATGAATGCCAATCACGCTCCCGTTGCGTGTCCTGTACTCGCCGCTCGCGCCAATGTGATACTTCACGTCGCCGCCGCCAAGCTCGCTGCGCGCGTCCACTTCCTCGAAGCGCGCAAAAATGTCTTCGGCCGGGCGATTGACGATGTGAATCATCACGTTCAGCCGGCCGCGATGGCTCATTCCGACAACAAGCTCGTCCGCTCCATTCTCCGCAGCCGTTTCGAGCGTCTCGTCGAGCAGCGGAATCAGCGACGTCAATCCTTCGAGCGAAAATCGCTTGTTTCCCAGGTACCGGCTCTGCACCACCTGTTCGAACAGCTCAGCGCGCACCAGCCGCTCCAGAATTCGCGCGCGATCCGTTTCCGGCGCCGGCGCTTCCAGCCGCTCCTGAATCCATCGCCGCCTGTCGCCGTCGAGGATGTGCATAAACTCCGCGCCAATCGTGCCGCAATAAATCCGCCGCGCTTCGTCCGCTGCTTCGCCTGTCAACTGCACAAGCTCCGGCACACGCTCAGGCCTGAAATCTCCCAGGGGATCGAGGTCCGCTTCAAGATAGCCCCAGCGCCGAAACGCTTCGAACACAGCTTCGCGCTTTTCGTTTGAGATTCCGTTCGCTTCAATCACCGCAGATTTGTTTTTCAATTCCGGTTCCCTTGTTGGCCCTGATAATTTTGGTGCGTTGTTTGAATTCACCGCCCTACATATTTACGATCCCGCCCAAGCGCCCAGCAAGCGCCGCAGCAGGACCATCTGTCCCAGGTGATACGCATTGTGATCCGCCACCAGCAACGCCTCACGCAAAATGGTCTGGCCTGTGCCGTGTTTGATCGGCGCAAACAAATCCGTCTTAGGATTGTTCAACGACTTTTTCATCTCTGACAAATCCCGCTCGACTGCCGCGACACTTTTATCCCATGCGTCCGCGCTCGGCGGCGTCTCGGACACAGGCCAGTAGCCCTCCGGGAATTGCGGCGAAACGTGCTTCGGATCCCGCGAAAACTCCAAAATATCCCACTGCGCGATTCGCAAGTGCTCGAGCAGTTGCCACGCAGTATGCGGCGCACCGGCGGGTTTCACGCCGCGCTGTCCTTCCGGCAATTCCGCAAGAATGTGATGCACGTCCGCGTAGGCTTGCCCTCCGCCCAACAATTTCACCAAATGTTCCCGCAGCGCTTTGTCGTTGACTCCTGGCCTGGCGGCTTGCGCAGGCTTGGACTTCGCTGGCCGTCTCGTACTTTTCTTTTTTCGTATGCGTTTCATGCAAATATCTTAGGCCGCCGGGCAATGCAGGTCAAACACGCTCATGCAGCACAATGAAAGCGCCAGCGGTCCTTCCAGTTTACCACTCCACTTGCGCATCCCGTGCGACAGGCGGATAATTCGCCCGAATCCATTTTTGCTTTTCGAGTTTCGTCTTTCACTATTTCGCAGTCTCAAGGAGGTACTTTCATGTCCGCGGAAATTCCCCGTTTGAAGTCAACTCGTCGCGAATTCGGCCAATCCTTCGGCACCTTGCTGGCCGCCGCATATGTTTCGCCAAAATTAATTCGCGGCGTCACCGGCGAAACACCGAAAGCTGCCTCGCGCGACGAAGTCATCCTAATCAACTCGAATGAAAATCCCTATGGCCCTTCGCCGCATGCCATCGCGGCCATCACCGGCTCGGAAGGCGTCGCCTGCCGCTATCCCGACGGCCTTTACGCTCGCGCAAAGCAATCCATCGCCGCGCTTCACAAAGTCGGCGTGGAAAATATCGCGCTCGGCTGCGGCTCGACGGAAATTCTGCGCGTCTGCGATGCCGCATTCGTCGGCCCGGACAAAAATCTCGTTGTCGCGGAACCCACTTTCGAAGCCGTCACCTATTACGCAAACGTCTCGCGCGCAAAAGCCGTGAAAATTCCGCTCACGCGCAATTTCCGCCACGATCTGCCCGCCATGGCCGCCGCGTGCTCGCACGGCACAGGACTCGTCTACGTCTGCAATCCGAATAACCCCACCGGCACAATCAACACGCGCGACGAGTTCGCTGATTTTCTCGCTAAGGTTCCCGCTCCCACATACGTCCTCGTCGACGAAGCCTATTTCCATTTCGTCGAAGAGCCGCGCTATTCGAGCGTCGTCGACATGATTCCGCAGCATCCAAACCTGATCGTTGCGCGCACGTTCTCGAAAGTGTACGGAATGGCGGGAATGCGCCTAGGCTACGCCGTGGGTCAGAAGGAAACCATTGCCGCGATGCATCCACAAGTGCTTTTCGACAACGGCAACGCCGCCGTACTCGCCGCGTCCATCGCCAGCCTCAACGATCCCGAAATCGTTCCCCTGAACAAAAAGCGTCTCAACGAAACGCGCAAATGGGTTACGGTTGAACTCGCCAAAGACGGCCACCGCGTGATTCCCTCGGAAGCGAATTTCTTTATGGTGGATATCGGAGGAGACGTCACGCCTGTGATTCAAGCCTTCCGCGAGAAAAAGATCATGGTCGGCAGGAAATTCCCCTCCATGGGCACGTGGCTCCGCGTTTCCGTCGGCAAGCCCGAGGAGATGCGCGCATTCCTCGCCGCCTTCCGTCAAATAGCTCCCGCAGCGCAGAAATCCGCCGCGGCTTAACGTAGCGGCCTAGGTTTGGGAGACTGACACATTTTGGGCGCATCACTTTGCAAGTGAAACTTGGCACAAAACGGATGTGGCTAGAAGCGGCCGTGGTCCTTACGGTAATTGTTGTTGGGACCGTGGCATTAGTGAGCTTACGTTCCGTTCCGACGCTGAATGTTACCGCACTGTCCAAGAATGCTCCCACGTTGAACCGAGCCGACCTGGAGAAATTGCCGAAGGTCGAGCGTTTCCGAGTGATACGGCGAGTATGCCAGGTGCCATCAGGGGTGACGCAATCGTTTACGAACCTTACCGGTCTCCCACCCGATATGGCCGACCCTGGAAAGCCCCTGAGCAGCGACGTTATAACTTCCGCCCCGCGACGACGCCTTAAGTCTTCGCTGGCGTCAGTAACGACGTCGCGGTCCTAGTCTATGAACAGGGCGGCTATGTTGACACGCTCAATGCGGTCGTTTTCTGGTACGGGAACGGCGAACGGGCGTGGCGGGCCACTCTCGATGCGCCGGTGAAGAACATTCCCACGCTTCTGAGAGTTGTACAAAGTGGGGAGTTCAAAACCTTATAGCCAAACAGCAGGACCGAGGAGCGCCCATCTCTAAAATGAAAATCGCCTCCGCCACGGTATGACCGCAACGAAGGCGAACCTTGCAGTTTTGCTTTTGCTTGTGTAGCGACCGGTTTTCAGGCGGGCAGCTTCTAACTTGCCGCCTGCGCTGCGTCGCCGCCGATCGTCCGCCGCTGCTGAAAACATTCCCGGCAATACACGGGACGTCCCTGCGTCGGCTTGAACGGCACGGTGGTTTCCTTGCCGCACTGGGAGCACATGGTCTTCGTTTCGACGCGTTGGGTTCCCGTCGAAGCCGATGCGCCCCCACCCTGCGTGCGAACCGACTTGCAAGCCTTGCAGCGTTTCGGTTCGTTCTTGAAGCCCTTATCGGCAAAAAACATCTGCTCGCCAGCGGTAAACACAAACTCCGCGTTACATTCAGCGCACTTCAAAACCTTATCGTGGAATTCCATGGGTTGCTCCCGGTAGTAGCTGGGATACGTTCGGGCACACTTCTCCCAGAATCAGATTACGCTGGAAATCGATGGGACTCCCTGCTTTCCCCGCCTCAAATACGTGAAGCACGGAACGAAGGTTATAGGAAACACCCAAAGTTTTTCGCCGCCTAGTCTAATCCTGTTCCCGACGCTGCTTCTTACGGAGACGCTTGCGTGAAAGAGCTTCCTTGGCCCGCCGCTTCTCTCCAGGTTTCATGTAGTAGCTGTGCTTCTTTATTTCCTTGATGATATCTTCGCCCTGGACTTTTCTCTTGAAGCGCCGGAGGGCATTCTCCAAAGATTCGCCCTCTTGAATTACGACTTCCGCCACGCAGTTTCACCCCCGTTCAGGATATTGTGCTCGATATGCTGGTGTGGGTACTACTAGACGAATCCCGCCACAGGACACATCTTATGGGGCGTTTCTAGCGAACCCTACACCGTAAGTCAAGTATTATATTTTGTAGACCTCGCGTTCGTCTCGCCACACACAGTGCTATCTATTCTCCTTGTAAGTGTACTTGCTCATAACCCGTCAGTCGTCTCACTAGCGCTTTCGTCGTCGTTGAATAGCACTTAACTTCAGTCGGGCCGTGGCCCGCGAATGCACCGGCTGATTTCCGTGGCGGCGCAATTCTCTTTGCCGCACCGCTACCTTTTTTTCTGCGCTTCGGCATTTCCAGGCAAAGATATTGTTAGAATAGGACGCTTGTTTGGAACGGGATCTCGATGTCATTGATGAAAAGTGCGATCGGTGTGCTGATGGCCGGCGGCCAGGGTGAACGTCTCTGGCCGCTGACGCGCGACCGCGCCAAACCTGCCGTGCCCTTTGGCGGCATTTATCGCATTATCGATATCACGCTCTCGAATTGCCTCAATAGCGATCTGCGCCGCGTCTTCGTCCTCACGCAGTACAAAGCCCTCAGCCTCAATCGTCACGTTCGCCAGGGCTGGTCGTCGCTGATGGGTATTGGCGACTTTATTGAAATTTTACCTCCGCAGATGCGCGTCTCCGCGCACTGGTACCAAGGCACCGCGGACGCTGTTTACCAGAATATTTATTCCATAGGCAGCGAGCAATCGAGTTACGTCTTCATTTTATCCGGCGATCATATCTACAAGATGAATTACCAGAAGATGCTGGAGCAACACGTGGATAGCGGCGCGGAGGTCACCGTCGCCACGGTTGAGATGGACCCCGCCGAAGCCGCGCATCAATTCGGCGTAATCGAAACCGACAAGGAAGGCCGCATCCTCGGCTTCGAGGAAAAGCCTGCTGCCCCGAAACTCTCCCCGCGGCACCCGGGCAAATGTGACGCCTCAATGGGCATCTACATTTTCAATACGCAATTTCTCTTGCCGGCACTTATAGCGGATGCGGAGGATCCAAACTCCTCTCACGACTTTGGCCACGATGTTCTTCCCAAAGTCATTGGCAAGTTCCGCGTCTTTGCTTACAATTTTTATGATGAAAATAAAAAGGAGAAGCTCTACTGGCGTGACGCCGGCACCGTCGACGCCTACTATGAAGCCAACATGGACCTGACGACTGTCTCGCCCGTTTTCAATCTTTACGATAAAAGTTGGCCGCTCAAGACATGGGAACAACAATACCCACCCGCGAAATTTGTTTTTGCAGACCCGGGTCGCACGGGCACAGCAACCGATTCCATCGTCGCTGGCGGCTCCATCATTTCCGGAGCGCGCGTCTCACGCTCCGTCGTCGGCTACGACGTGCGTGTGAATAGCTATTGTGACGTCGAAGATTCCATCATTTATAATCATGTCAACATTGGCCGCCATTCACGCATTCGTCGCGCCATCATTGACCGCCACGTGAAATTGCCCGAGCATACCGAGATCGGCTACAACATGGACGAAGACCGTAAGCGTTACCACATCAGTGATAACGGCATTGTTGTGGTGGTCCGCGAAGAATCCATGCTCGAGGAGCCAGAATAGCGCTGGTGTTTGCTCTTGTGGTTTCCGACGAAGTCGACCCAAGAGCTGCGATACAGGCCGGCTGATATTTTCAGCGTAAGTACAAACCTTTTCGCGCGGGACCCGTTCCTAAAGGACAGGCGGGCGGCGTTTCTCTTATGGCGAAGGAGCCTTCATTCATGCGAACAGATCATGCGAAAATCGCTCACGTCGTTGGCCGTGAGATCCTCGATTCGCGCGGTAATCCAACCGTCGAAGCCGACGTCATCCTTGCAAGCAACCAGCGCGGACGCGCCGCCGTTCCTTCCGGCGCATCAACGGGCGAGCACGAAGCCATCGAGTTGCGTGACGGCGACAAATCGCGCTACCTCGGTAAAGGCACATGCAAAGCGGTAGAAAACATCAACGGACCCATCGCCAAAGCCGTCACAGGCATGGACCCCTGCAACCAGCAGGCACTCGACCGCAGAATGCTCGACGCGGACGGAACCCCCAACAAATCTAAATTCGGCGCGAATGCTATTCTCGCCGTTTCAATGGCCGCCGCGCGCGCCGCCGCAAACGAAAGTGGCCTGCCGCTCTACAAATATCTCGCGCGCTTCTCGAGCGTCAATTCAGCCAATACGCTTCCCGTCCCCATGATGAATATCCTCAACGGTGGCGCACATGCGGACAATTCCGTCGACGCCCAAGAATTCATGGTGATGCCCATCGGCGCACCAAATTTTCGCGAAGCGCTGCGCTGGGGTGTCGAAGTTTTCCATCATTTGAAAGCGGTGCTAAAGAAAAACGGCTACTCGACCGCCGTTGGTGACGAAGGCGGCTTCGCTCCGAATTTGAAATCCAACGAAGAAGCCATTGAGCGTGTCCTCGAAGCCATATCCGCTGCGGGCTACAAGCCCGGGGAGCAGATCGCGATCGCCCTTGATCCTGCCGCGAGCGAGTTCTACGATACGGCAACCAAGAGATACGTGTTCAAAAAATCGGATAAGTCGCAACGCAGCTCTGAGCAGATGGTTGAATTCTGGGCCAACTGGGTTCGGCAATATCCGATAATCTCACTTGAAGATGGCATGGCGGAACAGGATTGGGAGGGGTGGCGGATGCTGACAAAAACTCTCGGCGGCAAATTGCAATTGGTCGGCGATGATATTTTCGTCACGAATCCTAAAATTTTCGCTCGTGGAATCGCGCAGAAGATCGCCAACGCAATCCTCATTAAGCTGAACCAAATCGGCAGCGTCACCGAAACGATCGACGCCATCGAAATGGCGCGCAAAGCTGGCTATGCCTCGATCGTCTCGCACCGCTCCGGAGAAACGGAAGACACCTTCATCGCCGATTTTGTGGTTGCCATGGGCACCGGTCAAATCAAGACCGGCTCCGCGTCGCGCACCGACCGGATCTCAAAATACAACCAACTCCTCCGCATCCAAGAAGAACTAGGCGCAGGCGCCAAGTTTTCCGGGCGAAACTCACTGTCTCGCAAGTCATAGTCGGAGCAGCGTTCCCTGCAAGACTCCTATGTCCAGTGGCTCGGCGCGATACTTAGCGTGCTCCAGAGTGTGGTACCAGGACTATGTGTCGGGCATACGAAAACTCTGTTAATTCATAGGGTTCGGCGTAGGCGGCACCGCTCCGGCCCGTGCTAGTCTAGAGTAAGCTCCCTTTTAAGGCGGCAATGAAACTGGCGAAATCTACTTGGGTGATCATAGCGGCTTGGATTGTGTTTGTCGGCGGATTCGCCGTTGTGTCTCTCGCCATGCCTTCCGGCGATGCGCGCAAGACGTTCGGCGACGTTGCACTGTGTATCGTGCCACTTTTCGCCAATGCCTGCCTGCTGTGGAACGCTTCTTCGCCCTACCGACGGCAAAATAATTTTTGGATGCTGCTGGCGTTCGGCTGCACTTTATGGCTGGCTGGCCGCTTGATGGCGACATATCAAGGGCTCGTACTTCACACGGTGCCGCGCTCGCTTTCTGCCGTAGACATCATCGTTTTCCTGCATACAGTTCCGTTGATGGCCGCGCTCGCGTTGCTACCGCACGCCCGGAAGATGCGCGAAACGCTGCGCTACGGTTACTTGGATCTGCTGCTGCTTGCGGTTTGGTGGACGTTTCTGTATTTGTTCATGGCAGTAGCGTGGTCGCAAGACCCGGCGCACACGAATCTAGATCGCGTCCGCGACCTACAAGTCTATGTAATAGCTAACCTTATATTCCTTGCGGGCACGGGAGTTCTCGCAATTCGCGCGAAGCGAGGATGGCGCAAGATCTATGCGAATCTTTTTGGCGCAGCGGCGACGTATATCATCGGGATCGCGCTGATTGTGAACTTGAACTTGCAAGGCAAGATCGATTTCGGTGGCCTGACCACGTTACCTATCATCGCGGCGTTTGTATGGTTCGGGACGGCGGGAATCGTGGCGCACCGGATTGCGCCAGCGCCGGAGGGGGCTGATGATCGCCCGCGGCGCGAGTCGCAATGGCCGGCGCAATTAGCGATTTTGTGCATTCTGTCTATGCCTGTGATGGCTGCGTGGAGTGCTTTTTTCAGCCATGCGCCAGCGCCTGTCAGAAATTTCAGACTAGTGCTCACGCTAATCACGATAATCGTTGGCGCAAGTCTTGTTTTCTTGCGGCAGCAATTGGTGGACCGGGAGCGATTGAGTCTGATGAAAGGTTTAGAGGATTCACTGGAACACCTCAAACGTCTGCAAATGCAATTCGTGCAAGCTGAGAAGCTCGCCTCGCTCGGTCAGTTGGCGGCGGGAGCCGCGCACGAGATTAATAACCCGCTTACGGCGATTCTCGGGTATGCGGAATTGATTCAAGCCGACAGTACGGCCAGCGAACGTTCGCGCACGCTGGGCGAGAAAATCCGCGAGCAGGCGCGCCGTACAAAAGTCCTGGTGACGAATTTGCTCAGTTTTGCTAGACAGGTGCCAACGGAAAAGCAATTGCTCGATTTGAAATCCGTGGTCACGAGCGCCATCGAGCTGCGCCAACTCGATTTGCGTGACAAGAAAGTTCGCATCGACGTGGACAATCCGGCCGTGCTTCCCGCCGTGCGCGGTGACCCCAATCAACTGTTGCAGGTTTTCTATAACCTAATCAACAACGCCGTGGATGCGATGGAGTCGGTGGGCGGCGGAGTGTTAATCGTGCGCATGCGTACGGAGCGCGGCAGTGTGGTGCTCGATTTTTCCGATTCAGGCCCGGGGCTGCGCGAGCCGGAGCGTGTGTTCGATCCGTTCTATACCACGAAACCGGTGGGAAAAGGGACGGGCCTCGGGTTAAGCATTTGCTATGGAATTGTGCAAGAACACGGCGGACAAATTTTCGGATTCAATCGCGCCGAAGGTGGATGTACCTTCCGAGTGATTCTCCCGGCAGTGCTGGCCCTCTTCCCACAATTGGCCGCTACCACCTCCGCCAATACTCGCTAAAGTATCATCCCACACCTGCTTCGCCCTCGAACCTCCTTGTGTTAGATTCGTGTACCGTGTGGATTGAGTCCGCAATCATAACGCAAGGCCTGACGCGCCGCTTCGGCGAATTGATAGCGGTAGACCAAGTAAATCTGCGCGTAGATGGCGGGCAATTCTTCGGCTTCCTTGGACCAAACGGAGCGGGCAAGTCGACGATGATCAAAATGTTGACGGGCCTGCTGGCGCCGTCTGCGGGTACGATGCGCATCTTGAATGTCGATCTCACCGAAAATCCCGTCGAAGTGAAACGGCAAATTGGAGTCGTGCCCGAAGGCCTAGCTCTTTTCGGCCGGCTGACGGGCGCGGAGTATTTGAATTTTGCGGGACGCATGTATGGGCTCGACCGCGACACAGCGGCGCAGCGAACCAGAGAGTTGCTCGAATTCATGCAGCTCGCGGATCGCCCGAAATCGCTGATCACCGATTATTCCCACGGCATGCAGAAAAAACTGGCGATGGCCGCCGCCGTGATTCATTCGCCCAGAATCTTGTTTCTGGATGAACCCTTCGAGGGCGTGGACGCGATCGCCGCGGGCACGCTGAAAACGATGTTGCAGCGCATGATTGCGCGCGGTGCGACGATATTTTTGACGTCGCATGTCCTTGAAATTGTCGAGCGCCTTTGCAGCCACGTGGCGATTATTTCGCATGGCAAATTGGTGGCGCAGGGCTCGCTCGAAGAACTGCGCGCGGGCGTCGAAGCACGTCAAGGAGCCGGCGAAAGTGCAGCGGCTGCAGGCGCTGCGGCCGATGGCAAGTTGACTCTCGAACAGATTTTCCTGGATATCGTCGGCGGCAGCCGCCAGACCGAACAGGAATTGACGTGGCTGGGGTAAACGTGATTCCGGGAACACGCGAGCAAATCGGGCTGATCGCGCGCCTGCGCTGGCAGCTTTTCCGCAACTCGATGCGGAGCCTGAAGGGCCGCCTCGAAGCGGTATCCACCGTTTTGATCGCCCTGATGATGAGCGGTCTCGTCTTCGGCGGCGGCATATTGCTTGGCGTTACCACCTTCTTGCTGGTGGAGCGCGACGCATGGCAGTGGATCGCCGGTTTGCTGTGGATTGTTTTTTTCTTCTGGCAATTGTATCCGCTTTTCGCGGCGTCTGTGAGCGTACAATTTGATTTTGCGAATTTGCTGCGTTTTCCGTTGCGCTTCGGGAGTTTTTTTGTTCTCAGTTTGATCTACGGCCTGTTCGATCCGGGAGCGGTCGCGTCGCTTTTCTGGCTGTTCTGCATGTGGGTCGGACTCGGAATTGCTCGGCCGGGATTGTTAGCGTGGGGATTGATTGTCTTGCTCGTTTTTGCGGCGTTGAATTTGCTGCTCGGACGGATGATCCTGGCGTGGACGGAGAAATGGCTGGCGCGACGACGGACGCGCGAGGTCTTGGGGTTTATTTTTATCCTGGTGATGCTATCGTTTCAGTTCGTCGGGCCTGCCATCAATCACTTTCAGAGTCATCACGCGCAGATGCAGACCAATTGGCTGACAATGTTGCTGCCAGTGGCTCGCGTGCTTCCACCAGGGGTCGCTGCGCAATCGCTGACTTACGCTCTCGCAGGCGATTTTGCGCTCGCGCCATCGTGGCTGCTCTTTCTGGCGTTGTATGCCGCGGCGTTTCTCTTTCTGCTGCGAACCCGCCTGGTCGCGCAATATCGCGGCGAGAATTTAAGCGAAGCCCAGGCGGCGACGCCTCGTCCTGCGACAGCGCCCCGCGCAGCCGGAACCGTTGCGGCCTCCTCGTGGGAAATTCCGCTGGTTTCCGGAGCGAGCGGTGCGGTGTTCGAAAAAGAGATGCGCTACGCTTTTCGCAGCGGCCCTATGCTTTTGAATTTCGTGGTTCCTGTCATAATCGTGATCTTTTTCGGGATCACATTTCATCAGCAGGGGAGAAATGTGAACTTCTTTCGCCATGCGCCGGACATGATTTTTCCCATTGCGATTGCCTACACGTTCTTGATTCAGATGAACATGGTGTTCAACAGTTTCGCCTACGAAGGCGCTGGAGTGCAGTTTCTCTTGGTTTCTCCTGTCCGATTTCGCGATGTGATGGCGGGTAAAAATTTATTTCAGGGCGTGGCGGCCGTGATTGAGGCGCTGGCCGTGTGGGTTGCGGTCGCTTGGATTTTCGTGCCACCTCCCGCGGTCATCGTGGCGGCCACGTTTGCGGGGCTTCTGTACGCGACGCTGGCGAATTTCGCGGTGGGAAATGTCTTATCCGTATGTTTTCCACGCCGCCTTGATTTTGGCGCATTCCGAAAAAAGAAATTGGCTGGCGTGACGATGTTTGTCGGCATGGTAACGCAAGGCATATTGATCGGCCTGGGCGCGGGCGTTTTTTTGCTAACGAAGCATTTCGATCGCTTGGGGCTGGCGACCCCGATTTTTCTTGTGTTCGCGGCCGCCGCCGCGGCAGTGTATTTGTTCAGCCTGACAAAAATTGACCGCTTGGTGCAAAGCCATCGCGAAACATTAACCGCGGAACTTTGCCGAGCGGAGTAGATGGATTCAGTCCGCTGCGTACCGGCTTCATATAAGCGGAGGAGGAAGGGAATCATCATGAAGCGATTTTGTCTAATGGTTTGCGTGTTGACATTTGCGGCGAACGCGCGGCCCGCGTTCGCACAATCAAATGCGAGCAAAGTGCCGGGCTCGATGGCGCAAGACATGAAGGAGTTCGTCGAGACGCCCGCGATTCCGGGTTACGAAGCGGATCTCGCGGCGAAGATTCGCGCGCGGTTGAGCGCACTGTCGCCGACGACAGACAATTTGGGCGACGTGATCGTCACGCTCGGCAGCGGCGGCCCGAAGCGCCTGCTGGTCGCGCCCATGGACGAGCCGGGATACGTTGTCAGCAACATCACGGACGATGGCTACATTCAACTTCAGCGCCTGCCGCAATTCGCGCCTCTGCCAATGTTCAATGAACTTTACTCTGCCCAACCCGTGGAAATTCAGGCCGCTTCAGGCAGGTGGATTAACGGCGTCGTGGCGGGACTTTCCGTGCACTTGCTGCCGGGACGCTTGAATCCGCCGGATCCATCGGACATTGAAAACATGTGGGTCGACGTGGGCGCAACATCCGCGGCGGCAGTGAAGCGAATCGGTGCCGATTTGCTGAGCCCCGTCGTGATGGACCGCACGCTCTACAACATGGGCTCTGGCTTTGAAACAGCCCCTGCGATTGGCGATCGCTTCGGGGACGTAGCGCTCGTCGAATTGCTGCGGCGATTGGACCCGTCGAAATTGAATGGCACGCTTGTCGTGGCGTTCGTGGCGCAACAGTGGTCTGGGGCGCGCGGGCTCGAACGTGTGGTCGATGCCGAAAAACCCGACGAATTGATTTTTGTGGGGCGGCTAACCGCTAGTCCGCCAATTCCCACCGAGCCGACCTTGCATCGCGGCCCGAGGCGCGATTTGGGAAGCGGCGTGCTGATGGGCGATCAGGATGTCACCGGGAAGTTTTCAGGGCTGAGTGCGGACCTACAAAAGGTCGCTGCGGAAAACAAAATCCCGTTCGAAGAGGATTATTCCGCGGCGCTGATGCCCCGGAGTTATTTGCCAGCGCCCCAGATGCCCGAACGCACCGTCCATTTGGCGATCGCTACAGCGTGGCCTTCCACTCCCGCGGAGATAATCAGTAACAACGACTTGGCGGATTTGACGGATTTGCTTCAGGCCTATCTGCAAGGATCGCCCCCGACCAATAACCCGCAAATCGCACACGATTATTTGCCCTTACCGCCTCCGCCGATTCACGGAGTTCCAACGAATGAGCAACTCCTTTCCCGGCTCGTCGAGACCTACGGCGTAAGCGGGCACGAAGGGCCAGTGCGCGAAGTTGTAAAAAGTCTGCTGCCCCAGTGGGCAAAGCCTGAGACGGACGATGCGGGAAATTTAATTCTGCATGTCGCGACTGCACCGGCGAGCGCGCACGCGCCGAAAATCATGGTCGTCGCACACACGGATGAAATCGGCTACATTGTCGAAGAAATTATGCCGAACGGGCGGCTCGCCGTCAGCGGCGGAGGCGGAATTCCATATTTCTTCGTGGGGCACGCGGCTCTGGTGCATACCAAAACCGGCGCATCCGTCCCGGGAATTATGGAACTGCCGCAAGGATGGGATGAGCCGGGATTCCAATGGCCGCGCGACCGCGCCTTGCTGTCGCATGTGGACGTGGGCGCGCGCTCGCCGGAGGAAGTGGCCAAGCTCGGAATCGCCGTCGGAGATTACATCACGATACCGAAAACGTATCGCAGGCTCGCGGGTACGCGTGCGAATTGCCGCAGCTTCGACGACCGCGTGGGCGACGCCGCGTTGATCTCGGCAGTATGGGCGCTCGGGCCAAATCTGAAGGGCCGCGACGTGACGTTCGTCTGGTCCACAGGCGAAGAACTGGGGCTGGTCGGAGCGGGGAAGTTGGCGAAGCGGCTGGCAGCCGAAGGCAAAGAGCCCGACTACGTCTTTGCCGTGGACACCTTCGTCAGTTCTGATTCGCCGCTTGAATCAAAGCGTTTCGGCGATGCGAAAGTTGGCGATGGCTTCGTTGTTCGTGCGGTTGATAATTCCAATGTTGTGCCGCGCAAGCTGGAGGAAAAAGTCGTAGCGCTCGCCCGCGCGAATCATATTCCCGTTCAATACGGCGTCACGGGCGGGGGAAATGATGGCTCCGCGTTTTTGCGCTATGGCTCGATCGATGTCGCGCTCGGCTGGCCGCTGCGTTATTCGCATTCGCCAGGCGAAGTGATCGACCTTCGCGATCTGGACGCCCTTGCCCACATCGTCGGCGCCGTCGCACGAAGCTGGTAAAATAGATGGCGACATGTTGCGCGCGGGCATCGCGCCAAATGCATTGCACGGATCCCAAGAAACATTATTTCTTGCGAGCCGCGACTTGCATTGGGGCCGTTTTGCCGCGTGTGGGCTTCTTCGTTCGCCGCTCTTCTTCAATGAGCGCGGAGATACGTTCGCAGGAAATTCCGCGAGCCTGGAACCAGTCCCTCACGTGCGACTGCGCATGGCACACGGCCGTGCGAATGAAATCGTTGGTGGCGACGACCCATTCGCTGGTGCCGTCGCTGCGCTGGCCGCCCTCTTGCAAAGTCCAGCGATGCTCAATCGCGCCGCTGGGGCCCACGCGATATTCGTGGACGCGGTCATAGGTGAGACCTGGGATACGGAGCACGTTTATAGCCATGCGCACATTATAGCCGAAAATTGCCCTAAAGTATAGGCGATCCCTGCCCGTTTAAATACTGTATAATCAATGTCAAACGGGTCAGACCTTCCAAAAGTTCGCTGGTCAAGGACGCTCACAATGATACGCCAGCTTACGTTTCGCGGTTCCACTCTGCTTCGTACTGGAACGCCAGCCTGGTGGGCGCACCCCCGCACAGCCTGTTTCCGCCAGAGACGCTACCGCATTTCACAAACCACGCAGGGCACTCTGCGGCCTTTGCTATAATGCCGCCCCATGCCCGAACCAAAATTCAAGCCGCCACGATACTTTGTCATCGAAGGACCGATACGTGTCGGGAAGTCAACCCTGGCAAAAATACTGGCGGAGCGTTTGCATGCCCGGCGCGTTTTCGACTGCGAGGATAATCCGTTCCTGAGCCAGTTCTATGACGAGCAACCCGGAGCCGCTTTTCGAGCGCAAATGTATTTCTTGATGGAGCGGCACCAGCGGCTGTTGGAAATCGACCGCGAACAGAAACCCGGGCCAGTCGTCAGCGATTTTCTTTTCGAGAAGGACAAGATTTTTGCGTATATCAATCTGGAAAATGAAGAGCTGAAGATTTATGAAAGGTATTACGAAATGCTGGCCGCGTCCGTCGCAGCGCCGGACCTGGTGATTTACTTGCAGGCCAAGCCCGAAGTTCTGCGGCAGCGCATTTCGAAAAAAGCCGCTCGCAACGAATCGAATATTTCTCCGGAATATCTGGAGACGGTCGCTCAGGCCTACGAGCACTTTTTCTTCCGCTATTCAGGCTCGAATTTGCTCGTTGTGGACACTTCGGACATCGACTTCGTCGAGCGCAACCAGGATTTGCAGGAATTGCTGCGCCGACTCCGCCAGCCGGTGAAGGGCACGCAGTATTTCCTACCACTCGGCCCCGAATAGTATTGTTGGATATCTTGAATTGTCATAATTCCTCGAGAATCTACCTTGCCAGTATGGTTCGCTCGTGTACAATTCCGAGGCTGGGGATTGCTAACGGAAGATATTTTGAAAAAATTTCGCAAGGTTCTGGGCTATTCTCTTCTCATCCTGGTGGTGCTGCTGGCGGCCGGCATCACGTTCACGATTGGCTGGCGTCCCTTCGTCGGACCACGAATGCGCCCAGTTACGACTCGCACTTTCGACCGCACACCCGAAAGGCTCGCACGTGGCCGCTACCTGGCCGAAAACGTTTCCGGATGCATCGATTGTCATTCGCCGCATGACTGGACGAAGCATGATGCGCCGGTCCCGAGCGGCACGGAAGGTGCCGGCGAAAGTTTCCCCCTTGCGGGGCTGCCGGGCGCCATCACGGCTCCAAATCTTACGCCGGATATGGAGACGGGAGCGGGTTCGTGGTCAGATGATCAGCTGGCGCGCGCGATTCGCGAGGGCATAGGTCACGACGGCCGGGCACTTTTTCCCATCATGCCTTATTCTCATTTTCGCAGCATGTCGGATGAAGACGTGGCCTCGGTGGTCGTTTTTCTGCGGTCGCTCAGGCCCGTGCACAACGCGCTGCCGCCGACGAAGCTGATTTTCCCAGTCAGATACCTGATTCGCAGCCTCCCGCAGCCGCTGAGGGCACCTGTTCCTTTGCCGGATATCTCAACGCCAGTGAAGCGCGGCGCATATCTCGTCAATATTGCCTCGTGCTCGGATTGTCATACACCGCAGGACGCGCACGGCATGCCATTGTCCGGAATGGATTTCGCGGGCGGCTTCATTCTCGAGGGCCCCTGGGGGCGCGTCGCTAGCGCGAACATCACGCCGGACCCGTCGGGCATTCCTTACTATGACGAAGCCCTGTTCAAGCGAGTGATGCGCACCGGTTACGTGACGGCCCGAAAGCTAAGCCAAATCATGCCGTGGACTGCGTATCGAGGGATGACGGACGAGGACTTATCCGCGATCTTCGCTTATCTGCGCACCCTGAAGCCCGTGAGTCATCGCGTTGATAACACAGAACCGCCGACGTACTGCCCCATCTGCAAGGCCACGCACGGCGGCGGCAGCCAGAATCACTCCACCGCCGAATAAGCAACGGCCCAGACGCGCCCCCCTCGATTCCGCGTGGGTGCGGAAGCCTTTTCTTACATCAACTCTCGAAGGTTCGCTGTGATGTCGCGGTGGTACAGATCGAGTTCCGCGAGAGGTTTTTCCTGCAGTCCGGGGATTTTTGCGCAAGCACTTCAGCGCGATCAGTTCTCAAAGCAAAAACGCTCAGACAGTAACTGATTGACTTTCGCTTTTGATTCGCCCATACTTCTGCCAGCTTTAGGCATTAGGAGGAAAGCCATGTCCTTGACGAAGCGACAGAAGGAAGTTCTTGATTACCTGGTTGGCTTTCTCAACAAGCACGGCTACTCGCCCAGCTTCGAAGAGATCGCGCGCGCTCTTAAACTGACTTCCCTCGCGACGGTGCACAAGCATCTTTCGACGCTCGAGAAAAAGGGCTTCGTTCGCCGCGGCTACAATCAGAGCCGCTCAATTGAAATCACGCAACTTCCGAAACCTGTGCGCGACCAAGTGATCGAGCGCCACACCGTTGGCCTGCCGCTCGTCGGACGCATTGCTGCCGGCCGGCCGCTCGAAGCCGTAGAAGATCGCGAAACGATTTCGCTCGCCGATTTCAGCCGTGGCCAAAACACGTTCGTTCTGCAAGTGAAGGGCGACTCGATGCATGAAGACCATATACTCGACGGCGATTACGTGGTCGTCGAGCAATCGCAAGTTGCAAATACCGGGGAAATCGTAGTGGCGCTCGTGGGCAATGAAGATGCTACTCTCAAGCGCTTCTACCGCGAGCCCGCCGGCAAGGTCCGCCTCCAACCGGCCAATGCTCAGATGGCACCCATGATCCTGCCCGCCGCCGAAGTGAAAATCCAAGGCCGCGTCATCGGCGTCCTGCGGAAGTATTGATCGCGACCTGATCGATCAACCTTCCTTAATCTCGAACTTGACGGGACTGCGGAAATGACCCAGGCGCGATACAGTTGCGAAGACGAACGGGCGGAACAGTCAGTACGTTTTCTGCATGGCTTTGAGATGCGATTCGAGAGAAGCAACATACTCACGCTCGGCTTGGAGCTCGGACTGAAGCTTTTTTACGAGCATTTCCAAGCGCTGAAGCTCGAAGCGAAGTTTCTGAACCTCGGCGACTGAGTTGTTGCCATTTGGACGCAACGACGCCGGAGAAGCTAGCGTTGAGTGCTTTGCCTCTGATGGGATCGAAGCAGATTGGTGCATAGCCGCAGGAGAGGCGACGGACGCCGCGAAAATTTCAGAGAGCGCGTTTGGAGCAGGACCTAACATTTCGGATGCTTCAGTGGCTTGGTCGGATGCTGTGGGAGCACATTTAGGACTCAGCAGATTTTTGACACGCGCGATCAATTCTTGCGGCTGAAATGGCTTGCGAATGAGCTCATCCGCCTCGACGGCAATTGCTTTTTCTGCGACCGTCCGATTTACGATGCCCGACATCAATATCACCGGCGTTTTGCGTAGATCTGGATTCTGTTTAATGAACTGGCAGACTTCGTAGCCATCTTTGTCGGGCATGATAACGTCCGTAATGACTGCATCGGGGGCGGTTTCGCTGAATTGCGCTAGGGCCGATGCGGCATCGTTGCACGTGACCACGTTAATCGACTCGCGACGGAAGGCTATCTTGATGACTTCGCGCATGGTGGCACTGTCGTCGATGAAATAGACTGTTGGAATTCGTTCAGCGGACACAATCGCAGTCTCGCTCATGGCCGCTCCAATTCGGATTTGTCGGACATCACTTGGGCGCTTGCAGGATGGGGGACACCTGTACACGGAACAGCGTCAATATGCGCTGGCGCACCGTCCAACGGCGCAGGTACCTCTGCGCTCTCGTCACGGGCATCTTCATCGAGTTCGCGCATGGCATCGAGCATGAGATCAGTCGATGAACGCAGCACGGTACGATGAGCCGCACTGACACCATAAACGAACTTGTAAATACCCTTACCTGCGCCTTCGCAGGATTTGAGAATATGTATGACAGCCTCATCTCCAAAAAGCGTTCCGCATTCGGCGTGAGAAAGTTCGCCGGCATCAAAATAAATTACTCCGTCGGTATCCCCGCTATTGATGTTGAGGGCTCCCGTTTGGCGTGCTTGATTGAGCATTTGAATTACACCTGGTAGATCGAGACGCGAAAGGTCGCCGGTCAGCGTCGTGATGGAACTCGGCACCATTTGTGTGGGCTGGAAACCCTCCTGCCGGCTAATGAGAAAAGCACGAACGTGAGCGGCAATACCTTCAGGGCCGCGCCGCCGGTCGACATAATCATCACAGCCATGGCGAAATGCTTCCATCAGGGCTTGGTCCCCGCCATTACCCACAGCAATCAACGGAATATTCGCTGTTTTTGCATCTGCGCGCAGCAACGGCGCGATTTCATAAGCGCTCATTTCCCGCAAATTCGTGGCGCACAAAATGACTGCCGGAGTGTTCCATTCGAGCATGGTCAGGGAATATGCAGCCTGTGAGCTTGTCAGAACTTCGAAGCCCTCCTTTTTCAAGGCGTCGCCCAGCCTTTTAGAAAAATAAACATTGCTGTCAATGAGCAAAACTTTTGGTTGGCCAGCTCCTGTAGTACTCATGAGCTCGCCTCCGCAACGTTTGCTTCATGCTGCATTCGCCGGGCTTTGATGAGCTTGGCTAGATCCAAGATCTGGATGCGCTCGTCGCCGACCTGAAGGAAACCCGCAATATGTGGCTTTTGGTTGTCGGCATCGATGTGCATAATTGCCTCTGCATTAGTAAGCTCGCATTCTCCTGCAACAGGGATGGCGCACCAATCGCGCGTGCTGCCTTCTTCCCATTCCGCGACCAAATAAAAGCGGCAAACCGGCGCGTTCGTTTCTCCTAACAGGCCGACCACGTCACAAACCGGAATTACGCGATTGCGACGCACGATTACCCCAGAAATCCATGATGTGCGATGTGGAAATTTTTGCAGCTTCCCGAGCGAAATCAACTCGATCACGGAGTGGGCCGCAAACGAAACCCTGCTGTTTCCAAATGGCACGATTATGTAGCTTTTCAGTTTTGTCGTCGGTGCGTTCATGGGGACACCCCATGCGTGTCGCTCCGACGAGAAGTTATTTCACTTTGAACGGGAACAGAAGCGGAACTATCGAGAACGTCGAGTTGCATGATTTCGTTCTCGGTCAAAAACCCCGAAGGATTTACGACCGGTATGACGTTGCCGTCAATGAGTGTGAGTCCGCGGTACCACAGTAGCTCAGGTCCGGAGAAACATCGCGGAATTACCATAAGACGCGAGATCGTTTCGATGCGATCAATCTGGTCAACCAGAACAGCAATGCGGGAATTACGTAACACAAGCACGAGAGTCGGCGGCGATACAGGCAACTCAAAATGCGCACACGCGTTCACTACGTAGTACCATTTTGCCCCGCGACGCAGACGATGCTTCACTTTTGAGACGCTTTTCAGAGTGATTTCGGATGCAGTCAACGAAAAGCTATCCGTACTGCGAATTTCGTCGATCGCGCTGGCAGCGATCGCGAACGTTTGCCAAGCCACGACAAATAGAATAACGGCCTCTGTGCGTCCACGTCGTGCCGGCAGTTGAAGTTCGCTGGAAACAATTTTCATCGGAGCATCGCTCGTGACGAACGTGCGATTTGACGAATGTGCTTCTCGGTAGCCGGGAAAATTTGATCGAGTGCCAGAACGTGATTCACGGCTCCAGTCTTGATGGCTTCCGCAGGCATCCCAAAAATCACTGATGTCGCCTCATCTTGAGCGATGACAATGCCGCCCGCAGCGCGAATCGCTTGAGCGCCATGCGCTGCATCGTTGCCCATTCCGGTCAGGACAATGCCGATTGCCATGGGACCCGCCCAGTTTGCCGCCGTTTCCATGGTTACATCAGCACACGGGAGATAACCTGAAATACGCGGGCCCTCATCAAGAACAATTCGACCTAGCGACGAAATGCGGAGATGATGTGATCCAGGGCAGATGTAAAGGATGCTTTCCCGCAAGGTTTCGTTTGCCTGTGCTTCCTTCACCTCGATTTCGGTCACCTCGGCAAGTTGCATGGCATATTGGCTCGTAAAATTCTGCGGCATATGTTGTACAAGCACAATAGCCGCCGGAAAATCTGCTGGGAAGGCGGTCGCCAGGCGCATGACCGTCGCGGGACCTCCTGTGGAGGCTGCAATCACTACGATTGGAAAGCGGCCCCCGGTAGCGTTGCCATCAGAGCCTTGGTTTGAGGTCTCGGCGCGCGCGGCTGCGTGCTGTACTCCGACCGGACGATGCTTCGGACGCGCAGCAGTGCGGATAACACGGACCTTTGCCGCCATTTTAAGTTTGCGATTTAGATCCACCGCGACCGATTTCATGTCAAGATCGATTCCACCTGAGGGCTTGGAAACAAAATCAATGGCGCCAAGTTCCAGAGCGATGAGCGCGCTCGCTGCTCCTTCGCGGGATTCGGAACTCACCACCACAATGGGGCGAGGACTTTGGGACATAATGTGCTCAGTGGCCTGTAGTCCGTCCATGTGTGGCATGTTCAGGTCCATCGTAATGACATCCGGCTTCAGCGATTCCGCCATTGATATCGCTTCACGGCCATCCTTTGCATGACCGACGATTTCCATCTGGGGATCGTCTGCAATGATTCCGTGAAGCACTTTGCGCATGAAGCTGGAATCATCCACGATCAGCACACGGAGTTTCTTTGTTGGCGGGTTCATGACCTAAGCAACCGGAACACGCAGACGTGTCCCGGTTTTCTCCACGCCGAGGATCCTCGCTACCGCCGCTAGCAACTGCTCTTCCTGGACCGGTTTGGTCAAGAAAGCGGCGGCTCCTTCTTTCAATGCGCGATCGCGGTGCTTTGCTCCGGCTCGCGACGTGACCACCATAACCGGAATGCGGCGGGTCTCCGGATTCTGGCGGAGGTGGCTCATTAATTCGTAGCCGTTCATGCGCGGCATTTCGAGATCGGTTACGATCAAATGTGCGCCTGATTGGATAACCATCTCCGCAGCTTCAAGACCATCAGATGCGAGGCGAACGCAATAGCCGGCTTTTTCAAGCATCCGCGCGACGAATTTGCGAACGCTGATCGAATCGTCCGCAACGATCACAACACGCTCTTCGTGAATTTCGTCAATTGCTTCCGCCGGAATACTTCCCGAAGCGACAGCCGCGGCACCCGGTGCAAATACGCGCGCCGCAGCAGCTGTCGCTGTCACACTGGCATGTTCGGTAAGCTCCTGCGTCACTAGACGATGTAAATCGAGCAGCAAGATCAGACTCCCATCCGGAGCAATACTCGCTCCGGGAAACAGCTTCATATTGCGCAGAAATTCACCGAGACTTTTGATGACGACCTCGTCTTTGCGCAGAATGTCTTCAACAACAATACCGACTCGGCGTCCTGACACTTTGACGATAACCATGCGGAAATAGCCGTCCGCAGTTTCCAGCAGCGGGAGCGCAAGCCGTGCGTCAAGGCGAACCACATCAATGATCTCTTCGCGTACGTTGGTGAGGAGTTTTCCTCCGATTTCGTCGATTTCTTCAGGCCGTACGCGCCGAATTTCTTCAACGAACGCGAGCGGCAGTGCAAACACCGACGCGCCACAGCGAACGAACAGCGCTTGGGAAATGATAAGCGTGAGTGGAACCTTTAGCGTAAAACATGCTCCGTGAGAGACCTCGCTGCGAATTTCCACTTCTCCGTTAAGCGCATCGACGCTGGATTTGACTACGTCCAAGCCAACTCCACGCCCTGCAAGTTCTGTTTTGTCGCGCGCAGTTGAAAAGCCTGGGACAAAAATGAGATTGTGCAAGTCGTGCATGCTCATCTGACGAGCTTGGTCCGGAGTTGTGAAGCCCGCTTCAATCGCACGGACGCGAATTCTCTCCAGGTCGATGCCCCGGCCATCGTCTTCCACTTCGATGAAAATGTGATTGCCGCGATGATATGCCCGAACAATGATCCGCCCCCGAGAATTCTTTCCCGTCTGCTGTCGTTCGAAAGGATCCTCGATCCCATGTGCCACCGCGTTGCGAACAATGTGAATTAAGGGATCTGAAATGTGCTGAATGATATTGTTGTCCAGCTCTGTGTCGGCGCCCTCCAGCACCAACTCGACTTCCCTACTTGTAGCCTTCGCGGCATCGCGAACTGTTCGCGACAGCCGTGTGTAGAGATTACCGATGGGCACCATGCGAGCCTGCGTAATTTGGTCCTGCAAACGGTGCGCCAACTTTGTGAATTCGTCTATGTCGGCATCGACGCGACCCATGAATCCACCGAGTTGTCCGAGGACTTCGTTCACGTCTGCTGAAATTTCGGTCAGCGAGCGCGAAAGGATACTGAAGTCGTCGTAGCGATCCATTTCTAAATCACTGAAATCGTTGAAACGATCCCGATGGTTGGTGCCCTCGCTGGCAGTGCGGCTGGCGAAAACATTGGAGCTGCTGTTTACTGCACGCCCGGGAGCCAAGCTAATCCAGTTGAATTCATATTTGTCTTGAAAATCCGAGATTTTCTCGATCAGGCGGCCCTTTGAGAAATTCAAAATTTCAACAAGCTTCTCGAGTTCTGAGAGCCGCCCGATCATTCGTGTCCGGTTGATCACTAATTCGCCTACGGCATTCATCATTTTATCGAGACGTTCCAGCGAGATTCGAACAGAATGCAGGTGGGGGGCGTCAAGTGAGGATCTCCTGGGCGCTGGTGTCCCCGGCAGTGAGTTTCGAATAAGTTCCTGTTGCGCTTGGCCGCCAGCGGATGGACCATCCGCATCGGCAACTGGAACGTAGGTTGTACTTGCCTCGGGCCCACATTCCGCAACCCGGTAAAGAAATGAGTCGATTGTCGCTCTGGCGACCAACTCGTCCGGCCATTCGTTATGCAGTAATTTCCTCAAAATATCGACTGCTTCAAGGCAAAGGTCAGTGAGTTCCCTGTTAGGGCGGAGCACACCGTCGCGCATCTGTCCTATGAGGTCCTCTACGCGGTGGGCAACTGTCGAGACGCGATGTAGTCCAACTTGCGCGGCCGAGCCCTTGACAGTATGGATGGAACGGAAGAGACGGTTGATGTCGTCCGAATTGGAATTCGTCTCGAGGGCGAGCAAGCATCCTGTAATCGTTTGCAGATGTTCCTCGACCTCGGGAACAAAGAATTGCAGAACTTCTTCGGGGACTTCGCCGTCAGGCAGCAGTAGATCGTAGGGTGATGCCACTTCTGGCGCGTTTCTTTGCGCCGTCTCGTAAGCGTCAGAGCTGGCTGTCGCCTCGGAGCAGGGCGGCGAAGGGGAAGGCGCGGCCGGAACAACCGGAAACGCAAATGCGTAGCGCTGTTTGAATGCCTGAATGTCAGCGGCAACTTCTGTTCCGCAATCGCTGATTTCGAGCAAATCGAATTCAAGTACCGAAATCGCATCGGACAGAAATTCTGTAAGCGGTGCAATCGTTTCGGAGTTCAATGGCGCGTTACGTGTGTATTGAAAAACGTGCGCAAGCTTTCCGGTAATCTCCGAAAATAGAGGAAATCCATACGTTCCTGAATTGCCACAGAGCGTGTGTGCTGCGATGTACAGGCGCTCTAGGTCTTCCGGATTCGGCCGCGGTTCCTGGAGGATGCTTGAATACTCCCGCAGAAATTGCAAGTGCTCGGAGGCCTCCTGAAGAAAGACTTCGATGGCGCCTTTTGCTGGATCACTCACAAAGCACCTTCGACGAGTGCGGCAGCCCTGTAAATCATTTCGCCGGCAGGTTTTCGATACAGGATGCAGTCCCCGCAGACGACCGAATCGAATTTCACCGGAACACTGGACACAGACTCGGAATGTCCAAGGAAAAGATAACCACCCGGTTCCAAGTATTCGTAAAAATGTTGAATCAGAGAATTCCGCCGAGCTTCGGAAAAATAGATCATCACATTCATGCAAAAAATACAGTCGAGGCGGCCCAGATAAACGGCTTGCGCCAGATTCATCGGCGCAAACGACACCATGCGTCGGATGCGCGGCTTGACAGCGTGATCACTTCCCGAGGTCGAAAAATAGGTGTCGAGCTGACGCGAAGACAGATGCTCCAAACTGCGCCCGGAATAAACGCCTCGGTCGGCGTGGCTGAGGGCGCGCTTGCTGATGTCCGTGGCAAGAATTTCGATATTCCATGCTTCGGCAAACATGAGCGCGTCCGCGACACTGATTGCGATGGAATAGGCTTCTTCCCCTGTGGCGCAACCAGCGCTCCAGATGCGCAGGGTGCGCGGGTTCTCCCAGAATTTCTTCATGTGCAGTTCGGGAAGGACCTTCTTCTCCAGGGCTTCATAAACTGCGGGATAACGGAAGAACGAAGTTTCTTGGGTGAGCAGACCCTCGAGCAGCGCATCATATTCTACATTTGACGAACGAAGCTTGCGCAACAGATCTGTACCGCCGACGATATGCTCTGCGGCCATGTACTCGCGGACGCGCGTCGAGAAAAAACGCTGTCGCGAGGCATCGAACAATATTCCCGAGCGGCGCTCAATGAGCGTACGGATCTCGTGGAGTTCATACTCCGTAATCGCGATGGTGATTTTGCCTTTCATTATCGGTCCAGATCGCGTCAGATTCGTGTTTTATATCAATCGTCAGCGGCGCACACTGGCCGGAACCGGTTCGGGTCGTGATTCTTCGGCACTATCCGAGCCATTCTTCGACGAATAGCGGAATTGGGCCAGCGCTTCGTTCAACTGGTCAGAGAGTTTGACCATGGTGCCAACGGTCGAGACGGTCTGGCGGGCGCCTTGCGACGTCTGGCGTGTGATGCCAGAAATAATTTGCATGGCATTTGCGACGCCCTCTGTGCCGCGCACTTGTTGTTTCGAAGCGAGGGAAATTTCCTGGACGAGTTCCGCCGACTGGCGAACGACACTCGAAATTGCTTCGAGCGCTTTTCCGGCTTGGTCCGCCAGCCCAGCACCAACCTCAACTTCCTTCGTACCTTCTTCCATGACGACGACGGCTTCGTTCGTTTCCGCCTGGATCGCCTTTATGAGTGCAGCGATATCCTTGGTGGCGCTGCGGGAATGCTCAGCAAGCTTACGGACTTCATCAGCGACGACGGCAAAACCGCGACCGGCTTCGCCGGCACGGGCGGCCTCAATGGCAGCGTTGAGGGCGAGGAGGTTCGTCTGTTCGGTGATATCGTTAATCACGTTGATAATTTCAGAAATTTCAAGGGAACGATCCCCGAGGGATTTAATTTTCTTAGCCGTTGCCTGCACCGAGGCGCGAATACGCTGCATGCCGTCTAACGTGTCGCGCACGGCGCGGTTGCCCTGTTCGGCTGCATCCAGCGCGCGGCGAGCAGCCTCTGCGCTCGCTTCCGCGTTGTTCGACACCTGCTTCATCGAGACTGTCAGCTCTTCGACGGCCGATGACGTGTTCGTAATTTCCTGGTCTTGTTGTGTCGCGCCGGTGGTCATTTCGTCCGCGGCCAGGAGAATCTGGCTCGCGCTTGTGCTAACGTCGATCGCAGCTTTGCGGACGCGTTCGATGACTTTGCTGAAATTCTCGAGCATGAAATTGACGGAGTCAGTAACATTGCCAAGGGCGTCATTCGTCACCCGTCCCCGCATGGTTAGGTCGCCTCGCGCAACCTGGTTGATCAAGTTAAGCAAGTCCGTAATGCTACGCTGCAGCGAATCGGATGCTTCTTGAGTCACCGAGGAGCGGGCAAACTTCGATGCGCTTCGATTCAAGTTTTCGGCGATGAAGCCGAACTCGTCGGAAGAGACAACTTCCGCTTTCGCGCGCGAATCGCCAGAAGCCAGACGCTCGGAGAAGGTCGCCAGCTGAGAGAGCGGGGCCAGGATGCGCTTGGGCAGCAAAATCACATGTAGAAGGAACGTGAAGATGATCAGAGCGGCAGCCCCAAGCAAACTTCCCGAAGCGCTTCCCGGAAGCGACGAAAAATTGGCCAGGGATTGTCCGGCCGCCGCTGCACCGGCGTGGAATGCCAGGCCGAGAACTCCCCCGAGCGCGGCCACATCCCACAGGATCAACATCCAGATGGTCGTGCTGAGACGCGATTTCATGACATCCTCCGAAAATCAAAAAACAAAATGGGCGCTGCGTTTTCCGCAATATCAATCTTGCTCAACTCATATCACCGGCACCGGAAACAGTTCGATCATCTTGGGCAAATCGAGAACCAGAGCGAGACGATCGTCATGCCGCAACATCCCGCGGCAATGCGGCACGTCGCTAGGTATCTGATCGAGCAGGGAATCGTCCGCGGCAGTGTACGTTCCAATCACTTCGTCAGCGGCGATACCGAAGCGCAGGTACGTCGAATGGGCCTCATCAAGTAATGCGGCTACGACGACATGCCGCGGCGATAAGCCCGGCCGCCGCCCCTCGGTAAAGGCAATATCCACGAGTGGAACGATGGAACCGCGAAGGTTGAAAACTCCCATTAGAAATGATGGCCCGAGTGGAACGCGCGTGAAAGGCGGCCAATCGACAACTTCCTCGACAGTCAGAACGGAAAGACAGAAGCGTTCGCGGCCAGCGCGAAAAACGCAGTACTGGCTTTCGGACGAGCCCTGCGCAGCCAGCGCTTCGCCATCCAACGGCGTGTCACCGATGTTGCATGAATCGTCCGCGGCAGGATCAACGGCCACAAGTTCGGATGACTGTGGCTCGAAGTCGCGCTTGGCTTTGAATTCGTCAGGTATCACGCGAATCTCCGCACAGTTTCGAGGAGTTCTTCGGGAGTGAACGGCTTCGCGATATACGCATCTGCCCCTTGCTGTTGCCCCCAGAATTTGTCACTTGACGTATTCCGGGAACTGACGAGAATCACGGGGATACTCCCGAACAGCAAATTCCCTTTGAGTTCGCGGCAGATCTGAAAACCGTTGCGGTTGGGCATCACAATATCGAGAAGAATAAGGCCCGGATGCTCGGTGGTGATGGTCTCTTCGATCCTGAGCGGATCGCTCAAGCCAACGGAAGGGTAGCCGCCCTGGTCAAGAATTCCTTGCATCATCTTGACTGCGGCTAATGAGTCATCGACAACAAGAACTTTCTTCAACACACAATCCTCCACTACTCGGTCACAAATACAAATGCAAGACTTGAGCCAATCGGGATTAGTTTGAAGGCGAAACTAGGTTGACGATAAAATACAGACTCTTAAGCACTTATTTCCCGAATAATCCCCCTGTCGTTTGCCTGAATTATCGCCCGGCGCACTCGATCGTCTCACTGTGAGATTCTTTCTCACACCATTGAATCTCCATAGGCAGTGTTTGAGAAATGCTGTATGCCACATTTGGCGACGTAACCTGCTCTCAGTTTCGTACACCTGCCATAGCTGAAAGCAAACGGCGCGCACTGATACCGAGGTTCACGGCGGCTTCCGTGTTTTTCATTCGCTGAGCTTCGTCCACGCGATGTTGCAGATACTTCATCTCATCGCGGCCGAGTGCGACCGCCGCATCGAGTTTCGCTGAATTCCCAGAACGCTTTTGTTCTTCGCTTCCGAGCACAACGAGCGCCCGGGCGGCTACGGCGCGGCGAAGATCATCGGAGAGCTGGCCCCCATCGCTGACAAAAGCGTTCACCTCCCAAGCGGAAAGTAGAATTCGCGCACCGCCGATCGTAACAGTGCTCATCGAGCGGCCCCGGGTTGGCGGCGCCTCAATCAGTTGCTCCCAGATGCTTTCGAGGCACTCTTCTAACTGTGGGGAAGGAACGCCGCTCATCGGAGGTGTGGGCCGATTTTGCAGCTTCGCTTCAGCGGTACTCTTGGCTGAATCCAAAACTCCTGCACGCGGCGCAGAGGTTGTTGCAAGCGCTGCAGGAACAAACGTTGGCGACGGCACTTTAGATTGCGTCTTTGCGCTCGGGGACGTCTTGACGTCCTTTGGAACACTTATGGAGGAAGTCAAATTCGCATCCTCTGGTTCTTGGCCATGAGCGGGGCCTACCAGCGCATTGACTAAGCTAGAATTCTCTTGCCTTACCGTGGATCCTTGGGCTGCGGTGGGTCCTTCTGCGCATGAGGACGGAACAGTTTTAATGACCGGCATTTTCGCTTGGACGGGTACAATCCCGAGCGTTCGTTCGACAGCGTCGCGAATGGCGAGGAGTTGCTCGAACGTCCGATTTGCCGATTCTGCAGCGTAGTCTGAGGAAATTGGCTGGCGCCAAGCGAGCGAAATGTCCCGCAGGCGAACTATAGGCTCTTCGGCAGACAGGCCCGCCGAGCGACAATCGACAGTGGCGACACCGCGGCGCTCGAGCTCGGTAAGGCCCTCGCGGATCGCTCGCAAATCTGCGTGCAGCAGCCGAAAAAATGACCTGCGCAACAAAAAGTTAAAACGCGTAAATGCAACCAGGGCTGCCGGGTCATAAAACATAAAACCAGAAGCATCTTTAAGCTCCCGGCCTTTCTCCAGGAGTTTCGCGCTGAAAACTTCGCGAAGACCCTGACATTGTTTCATGGCGTCGAGGACTTGATTCAAAGGTACGCACCATTCGAGCTCAGTCGGATCTGCATCGACGATGACGCTGTGAAGAACCTGCGCGACGTCCGCGAGCGTGATCTCGCACGAATAAAGATCCTCGGGAGCGCAAAGCGCGAAATACGTCGCGAGAAGAAGATCGATATTGTCTCGGTCCGTTGACGTTTTTTCCGAGCGGCGAAGCAAGCGTGCAATGACAGCGCGCAGACTTTCTGGCTTTATTTCCTTTAGCGAATGCAGAAGTTGCCGTAGTTGATTTGTCCGTACGCGTGTGTCCATTTCGTCCAGCCATTGCACAATGCGTTCGAAAAGATTCGATGCCGGACATGCCGCCGGAAGTGTGGGTTCATGGACCGGAGGAATTTCCAGATGGAAATGCGTGGTCAAGTAAAAATAGAGTGGATAAACGAGTCGCGCTTCCGCCCACGCAGAAACTATTGCCTCAGCCTTTTCTCCCAGTGAGGGAACAGACTGTTTCACAAGGGCATCTTTTTCCTTTTCCTTAAGGCCGCTCATTTAATCGTTCCCGTCCCAATTTCCCCCGCCGACACGGACAGTAACTATCGTCCGAAGTTCGCACGCTTCGTAGGTTTGCTGCTTCGAATTCAAAAGGCCTGCCATGCTCGCTTAAGTCAAACCCGCATACACACGTTCGCTAACTGAATAGGAATAGAAGAGCAAGAGGAAAGCCAAACAAGGCTGTAAATCTAAGGCCATATACTTATGAACCTACGGTGGTTACTGGTGGTATTCGCCGGCAAGGAACCTTGGGCGTCTCAAGTTGCGATGGAAGTGTCTCATGCACCGAAGTGGCTTGCGGCCCATCATGAGACGGAGATCTACCAAAAACTCTACGCCCGCGCCAGTTCGGTGATGCTAACTTTCGTGTCAGCGCGCAGCGGAATCTGATACTGCTTGAGTTTGCGATAGAGCGTCGCCCGGCTAATGCCCAGCATTTTCCCGGCCAGCGCCTTGTCGCCACCCACCTGTTCGAAGACGCGCAGGATAGTCATACGCTCCATGTCGGCGAGAACTGTGGATGTTAGTGTGTCCTCATCTTGCGTCTGCGTGGCGATCTCCTGGCAGGAGAGAATTGCCGGGGGTAGATCCTTGATATCGATGATGCGTCGATCTCCGAGCGCGAGAGCTCGGGCGATTGAGTTTTCGAGTTCGCGGACATTGCCGGGCCAATCGTATTGCAAAAAGACCTTCATGGCAGCAGGGCTTATCTGTACATTTTCGCCGGGCGCATGGCGATCGAGGAAACAATGGACTAACATGGGGATGTCTGAACGTCTCTCGCGAAGGCCCGGCATGTGGACCGTGATTACATTCAAGCGGAAGAAAAGATCTTTACGGAATGTGCCGGCGCGATACGCGACTTCAAGATCGCGATTCGTAGCGGCAATCACTCGCACCTCAACCGCGACATTCTCGTTGCTGCCGACTGGCCGCACTTCTTTTTCCTGAAGTACGCGCAAAAGTTTCGCTTGCATCTCGAGCGGCAGCTCTCCGATTTCATCAAGGAAGATCGTGCCGCCATTTGCCGCCTGAAACAGGCCGATCTTGGATTTCATCGCGCCAGTAAATGCGCCTTTCTCGTGTCCGAACAGTTCGCTTTCCATCAATGTGGGCACGAGCGCGCCACAATCCACTGCGACAAATGGCCTCTGTGCAAGAGGTCCGCGAAAATGAATAGCGCGCGCGACAAGTTCCTTGCCCGTCCCGCTTTCCCCCACGATTAAAACCGGCGTACGCGAGTCCTTCAACCGCGCGATCATCCTGAGGACATCCTGAGTCTTCGCGGACGTTCCAACGATGCCATCGAGTCGAACTTCCGTATCCATGCGCTCGCGGAGAACCTGATTCTCGCTCACGAGCCGCACCTTTTCGGCCATGCGCTGCAGCAGCAATCGAAGCTTTTCAACTCGAAAGGGTTTCTCGATATAGTCGTAAGCGCCGAGCTTCATAGCATCAACCGCAGATTCAATCGTGCCGTGTCCCGTCATAATCGCTACTTCGATGCTGGGTAAAAGCCGCTTGATGTCCCGCAATAAATCAACACCGCTCATTTGGGGAAGTTTCAGATCGGCTATCACCACGTCGGCGACCTGTGCTTCGAGCCTCGCCAGCGCCATTTCGGCGCTTTCTGCCTCGGTACAAACGAATCCGAGCTTGTCGCCAATCGTCATGCAAAGTCTGCGGATCGATGGCTCATCGTCTACCACCATGAATCGTATGCGCAGGTCGTTTGTCATTAGGCCTCTCTTGCGCCGCTAGCAGGCACCCTCCGAAACAGTTGTAAGCGCCGTAGCATCTGCCGTGGGCAAGCGCACAAAAAATGTTGAGCCCGCGCCCTCAGTGTTATTTACGCATGAAACTTCGCCACCATGTTCGCGCACGATACCATAACAAATGCTCAAGCCAAGTCCAGTGCCCTTGCCGGCTTCTTTGGTGGTGTAAAACGGTTCAAAAATGCGCTCGGTGTCAGAAATGCCAATGCCATTGTCCCGTATCATAATCTCGACCATGCCGTCGAGCTCGGAAGTAATGATTTCAATCTTTCCGGCGCGCTGCGTTTCATGCACAGCATCATAAGCATTATTGAGGATATTCAAAAAGACCTGCTGGAGCTGGTGCGCATCACCGAAAACACGCGACACCGATGATCTGAAATGTTCTAGGACTTCGACACCATGCCCTGCCGAGCCGTATGAACGAAGTTGCAAGACCTGGCGCAACACCGCATGGACATCGAGCGGCTCACGCCGCGTTGGCGTCTGCCGAGCGAAGTGTAGAAGATTCTGTACGATTTCTTTTGTGCGTTCGGCTTCTTGCAGAACAATTCGAAGATCGTCCTTCGCGGATTCGGAAATATCTGCATTCTCAAGGAGCAAGTCGGAATAGCCAACAATCGCGGCAAGCGGGTTGTTGATCTCATGCGCCACTCCAGAGACGAGTTGCCCAAGCGCGGCCATCTTTTCGCTGTGGCGGAGTTGGGCTTGTAGCACAGCAGTCTCGGTGATGTCAGACATCACCACGACGATGCTGTTTACCTGCCCCTGCTCGTCACGCATCGGACTAAAGCTAATGGAAAACCTTCCCGTGCTTCGATTACCACGCAAGACGGGAAACTCCAGATTTTCCGCCGCGACACCGTGGAGCGCGGCCTCGAAAGACTTCTCGAAGAGCGTCCGACGACTGCGTGGGATGAACTCCGCGAGTGGCCGCCCCAGCAGATATTCCTCACGATAGCCAGCCTCGTAGCAACGGCGGTTGGCATAGCTCACAAGGCCAGCCGTGTCCAACACTACGATCATGCTTTGCGTGTGGTTCAAGATTTTCGTGTTGAAATCGCGCTCGCGCTGAAGCTGAGTTTGATATGTTCGTTGCTCGGTGATGTCCTTTAAGATATGGATTGTGCGCGAACCTTCCTCTGTACCGCCGCCGATGCGGGATGTGGAGACTAAAAACGCTTGAGTTCCCGAGGTCAGTACCGATTCCTCCGCCGAACGCGCAATGTCCCGGCAGAACGGGCACGTGTTGCCAACGGCATTTCGCGCAATCGAGTTAAGAGCCTGGGTGCTCTTTCCAATAAGCTCTGACGGACGGGAGCCCAGCGCTTCCGCCAAAGATCGGTTTACACGGACAATACGATTCGCGGGATCGTGAACAATAATAAGGTCACTGATGGCATCAAAATCTTCCACCCACTGGCGTTTTGATTGTTCGATGCGGGAAAACAGCCGCGAATTCTCCAGTGCAACAGAAGCATGACCTACCAACGCATGTATCAAGTTGCTGTCCGCTTCCGAAAGCTCACGCGCGCGATCGATTAAACAAATTGCTCCTAATAAATCACCTTCGCTCCCGGTGAGGCGCGCAAAACAAAGATCGTGCCAACCAAGCTTAGAGGCTGGCTCCGGCCCCAGCAGCGCAGCAGCTGTCCCCTGAATAAGGAGTTGTGGATGCTCGACCACAAATGTTGTCAGTGCCACATCGAGAGCCGGCCACTTCGACCGGATCTGGGCATTGTGAGAATAAATAGTCTCCAAACGAGTACCTCTCGTGAGTGCCAGTATCGCCGCGCGCGCACCAAGCATCTCTGCCGCGCGAAGAGTAAATCGACCGACAAATTCAGGCAGGCGCAGGGAAGGCTTTAGCTCAACCGCTAGGTTCATCAGACTCTGAGCGCGAAGCTCCGCAACTCCGGTAGCAGTGGTGCGGAACGACGCACCAATGGCGGCTTCAAACGCGGAAGTAAGCATTTCCGCTTGCTTCACGATAACTCGATTGGGGGATCGGCGAAGAGTGCGTCTGGTGAAGACAAAAATCCCCTGCGGGCCGGTGCCAGCTAAGACTGGCGCAATGAGACACCAAGGCGAACGAAAAATTGCTTCTTCATCAGGGGAGACTCGGCGGGAAGAGTGGGAAACGACTACGCGGCGTTGGGTGAATGCGCGACGAAAAAGGGCGCTTTCACTCAGTCGGATCCTAGCACGCAAGGGCCGTTGTCCCTCGGAGTGGCCCACGACAACTTCATCCGCGGAGGCGAGCTCCCAATAGCTCACACCATCCAGGTTAAAAAAATCCCTTGCAGATCGGCAGTAAAGGCGAATGACGCCCGAACGGGAATGCTTCCGATCAAAAGCAAAAAAACTCGCGAGCAGGCGCGCGAAGTTGCCTTCGTCAGGAGAAGAGAGGGTTCTCGACCGTGAATGTGCATGCATGAAATTAGGACTCGCGCCAGCGACCCCAAGTTGAGACTCGAACAACCGTAGCCTGCCATCTCATTTTGAGTCAAGTAGACCCCGTGGGCAGGGTTGCCAAAAGATACATCCATAGCGCCCACTCCTCTCAATGTGAGACGGCATGATTAGTTCCCCGGCGAACTGAGACAAAATGGGCCATAAAGACCGACGCCAGTATCGAGCATCCATCAGACCTATGGAACTGATAAAAAGTAGGTTAGCGGAGTATCTGACACCCTTGATTACGTTACATCTTGCTGTCCTGGAACTGGTAACCCCCGTGCACTTAGGCTTCTGGAAGCTCAGCTTCTTCCAAGGAGAACTGTCTGTGGACACCAGGAAGGTGCTTAGATGTTTCAGTATCATTGCCTTGCTGAGTGCTATTTGCCTGCTTTCCCCGGCTGCATTTAGCCGAGAATCCGGCACCAAACGCAAAGTCAGCCACCGAGTAGTTCCCGACTACCCGGCTCTGGCGCGTCAGATGAATATCACCGGAAAAGTAAAGATAGAAGTCACCGTCGCACCGGATGGCCACGTCAAGACCACCCACGCGGTCGGAGGCAGCCCACTGCTGCTCGACGCAGCAATAAGAGCAGTAAAGAACTGGAAATTCGAAGCGGGACCAAAGGAAACCACGGAAATCGTGGAATTTGACTTCAATCCCCAGCAGTAGAGATCAAAGAACAAGGATGTTTCCACAGTTCGCGGTTATACAGCGAGGAGTTTCGAGATGACGATCGGCAAGAAGCTATATTTGGGCTTTGGCGCAATTCTCACAATGCTGTTGCTCGTATTTGTGGTTAACCTTTCTGCGTCCCTTCGTGAGCATTCCGTCCGCAACAAGGCGGCGGCGACCCTTCAAAGTGTTCAGACAATCGAGTCTGTCCGATACCAAATGATGCAAGCTCGACTCGACCTGCGAAATTTTTTGCTCAGTGGCGACGTTCGACTGGAAGCCAAAACCAATAAAGAAGAAGGCGAATTGTCCGATTATCTTCAGAACCAACGAATGAAGACAGCCGACGAGACATTGCGCAGCGCGCTGTTACAAGTAGGGGAAAGCGAGCAGGATTGGTACCAAACTTTTGCCAAGCCACTGATTGACAAGCGCCATCAAGTTGATTCTGGCGACGCCACCGTTTCTGATCTTCAGGTCTTTTACCTTGGAAAGAAACCTGGCTCTTGGATCGGGAAAGATGTAATCACCCTTGACAAGGCGAATGCTCAAATACAAAAGTCGCTCGAGGACGCAAATGCTTCCGCCGCGCAGGCGAGCGCGATCAGCACTATCGGAAGTTCCTTTGGGATGCTTATCGCTATTCTTCTGGGTCTGGGAATCGCGTACTACACCGCACAATCGATTACGCAGCCGTTGGGGCACCTGATTGAGGTTGCGCACGAAATCGGCAGCGCCGGCGACTTGGACCACAATATCGATATTCACCGAAACGATGAAGTCGGCAAACTCGCCGACAATTTCCGCGCCATGGTCGAGCACCTCAAGCGCATGGCCGAAGTTTCAGCCTCTGTTGCTGAAGGCGAGTTGACTTTGGAAATCGAGCCTCTCTCGAAGCGCGACACGATGGCCAGAGCCTTTTCGCGCATGGCCCACGGATTGCGCGAGATCGTTCGCCAGGTTCGCGGCAGCGCTTCTCAAGTTGCAGCAGGAGCCAATCAGATGGCTGCCGCTTCCGAAGAGTCAGCGAAGGTCAGTGTGCAAGCGGCATCGGCGATTGATGAAGTGACGAGCACGATGCATGAGATGAGCATCAATATCCAAAACGTGGTGAAGAACACTCAGGTGCAGGGCTCTAGCGTCGCAGAAACGTCAGCATCCATCGAACAAATGGTCGCGTCGATTCAGCGTGTCGCGGATACGGCTAAGATTCTCTTGGATATCTGTCACCGTTCTCGTGTTGAAGTTGAAATTGGAATCACTACGATGGAAAAAGCCACTGATGGGTTGAATCGCACCAGCGCCTCTATCCAATCGTCTTCCGAGATCATCGGGGTTCTCGGCAACCGCGCCGATGATATTGGCAAGATTATCGAAGTCATCGACGATCTCGCGGAGCAAACCAACCTTCTGGCGCTCAACGCGGCGATCGAAGCCGCTCGCGCCGGCGAACATGGCTTAGGCTTCGCCGTGGTTGCCGATGAAGTTCGGAAACTCGCGGAAAAATCGACACAGTCCACAAAAGAAATCGCCGAATTAATTCAGGGAATTCAGAAAGAGGCGCGCGAGGCGGTGGGCAACATGAGCAAGAGTACCCAAATGGTTCAGGAAGGACTGCTTCTCGGCCTCGATTTGAACAAAGCCTTCGGAAAAATCTCAAATGTCGTCACGGAAGTCTACAAGTTCGCACAAGAAATCGGCGCGGCCACCACGGAACAATCGAACGGGTCCACTCAAATTGCCAAGGCCACCACGCGGCTTACTGAAATCACACAGGAGATCAATTCCTCGGTCGAGGAGCAGGCCTCTGGGGCTCAGGGCGTGGTGCGCGCAATGGAGAAAATGCGGGAATTGGTCCAGCAGTCTACCTCTAGCTCCACAGAGCTTGCTGCCGCAGCCGAGCAAATGTCGAAACTTTCCAGGATATTACTTGAAAGCATGGATCGCTTTCGAATCGAGCGTGACGTCAGGGAAAGGAGCAATGCTCATTCGTGGCACAAAAACAACCTGGAAGAACGCGATCCGGAAGAAGATGCGTGTCACTCCGATTTAGTGCGGGCTTGACGCAACGGAATTGGTCATGGCCAAAGACATCCAGATCGTTGGTCTTCGAATCGGGCGGGAGACATATGGCGTTCCGATCGCATTGGTGTGCGAAATCGTGCGCGTGCCCGAGATCACTGTAGTTCCCAATTCGCACAAATACTTCGAAGGTGTGATCAATCTTCGCGGAAAAATCGTTTCCGTGATGGACCTGCGCAAGCGCTTCGGTCAGAGCGCTATCGAAAACGACACAAAAAACAGGATCGTCGTCGTCGAGATTGAGGGCCGGACAGTTGGGCTTATCGTCAATTCAGCATCGGAAGTTTTGAAACTCCCCCCTTCGGAGATTGCTCCTCCGAGCACTGTCTTTCTCGATGAAGAGGTCGACTACGTTACGGGAGTCGGCAAGCTGGATGACCGGCTCATTATTCTGCTGGATCTAGCAAAGGTGCTAAACAGCGGCGAATTACATCGGCTTGACCAAACGGTCGTGCCTGTCGCGGCAATCTAGATCACGATCCAAAGCCAGGAGCAATTCGCACCGACCCTATGGCTACATTTACGGCTCCCTTTACGATGACTGAGCCTGAGCGCAAATTGCTGCAGACGCTCGTATACCAGGAATGCGGATTGTGCTTCGACGAACACCGCATTCATTTCCTGTGCGACCGCCTGCAGCGCCGGCTTAAGGCGTGCAATCTCGATTCGTTCTACAGCTATTACCGGCTTTTGACCAGTCATGAAGGGAAAAAAGAACTAGCCGCGCTAGTTGAAAATCTTACGGTCAACGAGACGAGTTTTTTTCGCAACGTCCCCCAGCTGGAACTGTTTTCGAAGGTGGTGCTAGACAATCTATTGCGTCAGAAGCAGCAACGGCAGGATTGGACCCTACGCTTTTGGAGCGCCGGCTGCTCAACTGGTCAGGAACCATACACGATGGCGATTCAGACTTGCGACGCGCTCGCCTACTACTATCTGCGCAATCCTTTGCCATTCGATATGCCGTCGCCAAAACCGTTGGTACCACCACCGTGGAAAGTGGAAATCGTAGCCTCGGACATAAGCTATACGGCACTGCTCCAGGCCGAGCAAGGAACATACACCAACAATCAAATGGAATCTGTGGATTACACTTTCCGTCTCCGCTATTTCGAAAAAATGGTCGACGAGTACGCCGTGAAATCGACGTTGAAACGTCTCGTCCAGTTCGATTTCCACAATTTGAAGGCAGAGTTCTTGCCGGAGCGGAACGATATTATTTTCTGCCGGAACGTGATGATCTACTTCGACGAGGCTGAGCAAAAACGCCTGATCGAGAAATTTTATCGATGTCTGAATCCCGAAGGTTATTTATTTGTCGGGCATGCGGAAAGCCTCTTTGGTCTCACAACCAAGTTTAAGATGATTCATCAGAATAACGGTACCGCGTATCAGCGGATCGAGGTGCCGGCGTGAATTTCTTCGCTGACGAACGTTCCGCTGAATTGCGCGAGCTTTTCTTTGAGAGCGCCCAAGAATTATTGCAACAACTTAACGAAGCAGGCTTGGAACTCGAAGTCCGCGCCGGTGATCCCGATGTTATCCGGCGTGTCCGCCGCATCGTTCATACTCTCAAGGGAGATTCCGCAGCTTGCGGATACCAGGAGCTCAGCACCCTCGCGCATGAGATGGAAGACGCCTTGTTTCCGCAAGCGGCCCATGATGGAAATGGCTCTCTTGTTGAGATCATCTTCACCGCCGCAGATGACTTCCAGGCCATGTTGGGTGCCTATCGCAAGGGCGTTGCCCCTCCCGCGGGCGATGCGCTCCGCGAACGCATACGCCAAATTGCACAGAAGCCACCTCAAGAGCACGCTGTGGCAACCGCGGCTGAGGTGTTCGTTCCCCATTTTGATTGGACCGAAAGCGAGCGCGAGCGGATCGCGGATGCGCTGAGTCGTGCCGAGACTGTATACAACGTCGCATTGCAAATCGATCCTGCCAGTGGAATGCGATCAGCGGCATTTCAACTCATTCACAAAGTACTCGCCGGCTCCGGGACTCTCCTCGGAATCCATCCATCAGACATGGCTGCGGGGCAGCACACCACACATATCGAAGCAGCAATCGCAAGCGAGCGTTCAAAAGAAGAGCTAACTCAGAAGTGCCACATTCCTGCTGTTGTAACCGGAATTGTGGTGGAGCAGATCTCCGAAACACTCGATCCCTCGCAGGACCTACTGGAGACATTGCTGCAGGCTGAAGCGGAAGCCTCAGCCACACATGGAGCCCCTTTGGCTGCAAAATCGGAGATTCATGATGGAGACAATGCAATTCCCAGCACGCGATCTGCAGCGATGCCGGCTTCCACAACGAATACGATACGTGTCGAAGTCTCCCGAATCGATACAGCACTAAATCTCGTAGGCGAACTCATCATTGGCAAATCCATGCTTCACCGCATGCTTGTGGACTTTGATAAACGCCACGCCAAAGACCCTCTGCGAAACCGGCTGGCAGACGCACTAGCCTTTCAGTCGCGCGTGCTTGAGACCTTACAGCGCTCGGTGATGAAAATCCGCATGGTACCTGTCGAGCAACTATTCCGCCGATTTCCGCGCTTGGTGCGAGACGTCGCAAAACATTGCGCACGCGATGTGACCCTCGAAATCATCGGGGAGAATACGGATCTGGACAAGAGCATCCTCGATGCTTTGGCGGAACCTCTCGCGCACCTGGTGCGCAATGCTGTTGATCACGGCATCGAACCGCCACAGGAGCGCGAGGAGAGCGGAAAGCCACGGCGTGGAACGATAAAGCTAAACGCGTATCACCAGGGTAACCACGTGGTGATTGAAGTTTCAGATGATGGCCGAGGTATTGCCCACCAGAAGCTGATTCGTCGTGCATTCGAACAGGGTGCCATTTCTGCTGACGAAGCAGAAAAACTAACGGAAGCAGCCGCAACACAATTAATCTTCCGGCCCGGACTCAGCACGGCAGAGAGAGTGACACAGGTGTCAGGCCGCGGCGTCGGGATGGACGCGGTTGCGGGAGCCCTGGAACGGCTAAAAGGTACAGTCGAAATACAGAGCAGATCTGGCGTTGGAACAACGTTCCGCGTGATGGTCCCCTTGACCCTCACCAGCATACAGGCACTATTGTTCCAAGTTGCGGAACACCTCTATGCCGTGCCTCTCGCCAATGTAGTTGAAATTGTGCGCATAGAAGGTGCGGATGTGCATCGAGTCGATCATTGCGACGTAATCCGCCTTCGAGATCAATTGCTCATGCTTGTGCACGTCGACCCGTTGCCGTCTCAGCCGGAGAAACCAGTCGCGAAAAAAATGTTTGTCATAGTTATCGGGTCAGCCAACTACAAATTCGGAATCGTCGTAGATGGACTGCTGGGCGAGGAGGAATTGGTGATCAAGGCTCTTGATGACCATTTTACCAGCTCCGATATGGTCAGCGGTGCTTCGATTTTAGGCGACGGGACGATCGTGTTAATTCTGAATGTAGCGGCGCTGACGCATCGGGTCTCGCGCATTCCGGCACTTGGAGCAATCGCATGAGCAAGCCCGTACGCGTCCTTGTGGTCGACGACTCGGCGCTCATGCGAAAGCTGATCCCGCAGATTCTTGAGAAGGAAGGAAGCATTACGGTTGTTGGCACGGCCATGGACGGAGCTTTCGGATTGAAAAAGATAGAAGAACTCAAGCCACATGTTGTGACACTCGATCTCGAAATGCCGCGCATGGACGGGATCGCAATGCTGCGCGAAATCACACGCCGGCACCGCCTGCCGGTGATCGTCGTCAGTGCGCATTCGTGCGAAGGTGCGCAAGCTACATTGAAAGCGCTCGCGCTTGGCGCATTTGATTTCGTGACCAAGCCCCGCAATGCTGCGTCAGGGCATTTGCAGGAGATCGCTCAAGAGCTTGCAATTAAGATCAAGGCTGCTGCGATTGCAGGTTTTCCCAAGTTGATACCGGAAGTTTCGCCTGTACAGCCTAGAAGCGCTTCGCACAAGATCAAGGGTCACCATCCTCCAACGCGCATCATAGCAGTCGGAGTCTCTACTGGTGGGCCGAACGCTTTGGAATATATGCTTTCCAGAATCCCGTCGGACTTTGCGGGTTGTTTCCTCGTGGCTCAGCATATGCCCGAGGGCTTTACGGAAATGCTGGCGAAGCGTCTGGACGAGAATTCGATGATTAAGGTATGCGAAGCGCGCTCGGGCGATCTGCTCGTTGCGGGGCAAGTATTGATTTGCCCAGGCAACCGCCATTTGTCCGTGTGCCGCACAAACACAGGTCACATGGCCGTGGTTTCGGAATCAGAGCGAATCAACGGCCATCGGCCTTCGGCGGACATTCTATTCCGTTCGGTCGCTAAAGAATTCGAAAACCAAGCTATCGCTTTGTTGATGACGGGGATGGGCGATGATGGGGTTGAGGCTATTCGCGCAGTTAAGGATGCTGGAGGCTTGACGCTCGCTCAGTCTTCAAATTCCTGTGTTGTTGACAGCATGCCGCGCAGCGCCATTGAACGTGGGTACATCACACGCGTCTTGGACCTCGAAGCCCTGTCTAACTTTCTTTATGCCCAATGCCGCAGAACAGACCGTGGCAGTCAACGACAGGAGATCAGTCGCGCGGAATAGCTGAATAAGAATAGGAATATATTCGCGAGGAGAAAGTCATGAAACCATTTACACCGTTGACTCGAAAGCAGGACAGCCAGCCCATCCGCTATCTCGTGGTGGACGACTCAGTCTTCGCGCGTAAGAGCCTGGCGAAGATGATTGACACATTCGGCGGCGAGCTTGCCGGAGAAGCCGGCGACGGTTGCACAGCTATTACCGAATACACGCGCACGAAGCCGGACATCGTTCTGATGGACATTACCATGCCGCAGATGGAAGGCATTGAAGCCGTCGAGCGCATCGTCCGTCAGCACCCGGAGGCGCGCATTGTCATGGTTTCCTCGGTTGGCTACCAGGACAATATTCTCGCAGCGCTCCAGAAAGGCGCGCGCCATTTCGTCCAGAAGCCTGTAAAACCGGACGTGCTCTATGAAATCATCCGCTATGTCCTGAACGACGACGATGGTGTTCCCGCACCGGCCGTCGTCGCGGAAGTGCGCTGATGAAGATGCAATTGATACAACCATTCATTAGCGCCGCCGATTCGGTTTTGGCGCATGCGCTCAATGGTCCGACGAGAATCGGTGATCTCAGTATGGAAGAAGAAGGCTATCGCCCGAAAGGCTTCTCCGCGCGCGTCGCCATTCTTGGAGAAATTGAAGGTCGGATAATCGTTGATATGGACTCCGCAACCGCTGTGCGCCTCGCGAGTGCCCTTGCTGGATACGAAGTAGAAAAATCCGAGCAGGCAGTCCGCGAGACCCTCTGCGAGCTCGCGAACATGATAATTGGCAATGCCGTCACGCTACTGAACGACCACGGATATCGGTTCAAGGTTCACCCACCTGAAGTGCACGCGGGCGACGAGACGATCCGCGGCACATCCGACACCGAAGCATTGGCTATTTACTTCGACACCTCATGCGGTCGCGTCTTTGTCAATATTTCGATGCGGTACAATCTCATCCAACACACGGAGCGCGACGCTATTCTGAGGTAATCCGCAAAAACAGTCTGGTTGGAGATTTCTTACTGTTTACTGCTTCTCGACAGGTTCTTCACTATCCTTCCGCAAATACTTTACCCCGTGGCGATAAAGGCCGGCCGTCGGCATGGCTCGAACATGGACGACTACAGCAGGGATGAATACGTTCGCCGTTCCTGGAGTATACGGAACTGCAACTTCTAACCGCGCGCCCTCTGCATATTTGCGGCGGCTACGAAATGCAATTCCCTGCCGCGAAACGTTCTCGCACACGGCCATTTCTTCGGTACCGATGCGCTCGCGAACGCAAGCCGTTAGCCGCGTGTCATACCGCGTGGTTTCGCGCGCAGGCGACGTCGCTGCGCCGTCCGCGCCGGCTTCTTCACGACGCGAATCAATAGCCCCGTTATGTCTTAGCGATTCCAACGGCTGTTTCCAGATCGTTGGCGATTCGCAGGTGCGGCAATTTCGAGCAAACAAACGATTCGATTCGAACTCCTTCAGTTCGCGCGAATTCAGATATGCAAGCTCCTGACTGTTACAATGTGAGCATTCGACCAGCAGCCGTACGACCGCGTCAACGGCCTGTGCCGCTGTGGGAAACTCGATCCCCCAGAAATCCAATTTTTGGTCAACGAATGCAATGCCATAAGCTAGCCCTGAACTCTCCTTTTCGCACGCGACAACGCGTACCTCCGCTTCACGCCGCGAGCCGTCAAAGAGCTGCCGCCCTACCCGAAGCGTCTGGCCAATACGGAGCGGTCGGTTAAATGCGATCAGCGCCCCGTGGCGATTGACCACGATTGTCGTTGCCATGTCTATGAAGGGACGATTCTCCGCGTCGATTCCAGTGGTCTGAAGCGGTAAAGAAATGGAAATGCGGTCGCTGCGACGATTGCTCCGCGCATCCATGGAATGTTCTCCTTGAGGAAACTCAAAGGCCCTGCTTACGTTAACACACACCTATATCACGCAAACGCAGGTTACATCCTGAGTTTCCCTGCGGGAAACTCTCCTTTAAGCCCCGAAAGAACGATCGATCGAGGGACTCTGCGGTGTGAAGAGCTATGCGCCATGCCTTTTTGATGTGCATCCAGTCCTCAAGACGAACGTCAAACTCCCTTCACGTTATAGATGCCTGCCTCGTCACCAAAACTCATGCGCGGCGGCAACATTCACCTTTTGTGCTTCAACCCTCGCGCGTAGTCTGGAGTGAGGTGCGATAAATTGGTAGCGATACCGGGACTCGAACCCGGATTTGAGCCTTGAGAGGGCTCCGTCCTAACCTTTAGACGATATCGCCGTGGGAAGGCGCGTCACGGTCATGCCTTTGACTCACCGCGTCGGACTTCGTTCAGGACGGATTAGTATATCGCGTGTCTTGGGAGCCCTCAACCGTCTTCGAGTTCTGGATGGCCCGAATAAGGCGAAGTCAATTGCCCGCAAGATACTTTTCTGCGGTGTCAGGGTGCCTGTCCCAATAGGACTTTAAGTCTCTATCGATAGTTTGACGCTTGAAGTTCGAACATTTTGGCGGAGCGTCCCCCAAGGGAAGTTTATGCTTGTTCTCAACCCCTTGATGGACTACGGCGATTGAACGAAGAGCAGACTTCGCATTGACGCTACCGAGCCCCCCGCCCCCAAAAAAAGGGCCGCCAAGTGTCAGCGGCTCGGTCGGTAATGGATGGCCGCGCTATTTTCATCAGGTTCTATTGCGTGTCGAGCTTTCTTCCAGCGTTCAGGCTATCGAAGTTCAGAATCGTGTTCAGCACCAGCGAGTAGCTTCCGCGCGTTTCGCCGCGATAAATCGGATTATTCGAGAACAGCACCACGTGGCCGGATTCCATGGGCACGTCGATCACCGCGGCATGCTGAGCAATCGCGTCGCCGCCTTCGACCAAACCCGAGACGAGCAAATCGCGACTGTCGGCATATCGGAAAATAACGCGCGGTCGGTACGCCGGAGGAATCACGCCGATGCCGTTGCGAAGCTCCTGGTTCGTTACCGGCTCCGCCTGCCACGGTTCGACGTGCGGCTGTTTTGGCGCCGCTTCGTTTATGCGCCCCACGACGAAGTCGGGATCGGTGAGGGTGCCGCGGCCCGTGGGCCTGCCGTTTATTTCCGGGCCGAGTCGGCGGAATCCTCCACGGCCAGCAATGCTGCTGACGTCAAACGCCGGCCCGTTGAAACAATACACCGATAACTTATCGCCATATCCGTACGCAATCGGGCTTGCCGGATCCACAATGTCCGCTCGAACCACACTGCCGATGATCCTCTCGCGCGGACTGCGCGCCACAGTGACGCCATGCGTCAATCCGAGCGACACGGCGAGATTCGCGGTGTCCATTACGGTGACCAACACGCCGCCGTGTCTGACGAAGTCCTGCAAATGCGCCACGCCGTCCCAGCCGAGTTCAGGACGCGTATCGTCGGTGGAATCGATCTTGCCGATGTTGGGGGTTTCGGGAGTGTTCTTCCAGGGCAACGGATTGCCCCAGTCCGTGGATAAACCATTGATGATCAAATCGGGACTCACGAATCGTCCCACAGGGGGAAACAGAATTACGTCGTATTTGGAATTGAGGTCCGCATCTTTCGCAACGGTCTGCGTGCTGATATAGCCGTACGGAATATGCATGGAGTCGAGGGCTTGGCGCCACCAGCCTTCTGTCTGGGTGCTGAGCCACGTGTGCAGAATCGCGACACGCGCCGCACGAACAGGATGCGTTTTCACCGAAGGCGCGGCGCTCAAGCCGTAGGCTTCGAGACCCAGATCCGAAACAGCGTGGTGCAAGTCATCGCCGCTTACGCCGTGAACCAGGAAAGAACCGCGATTGAACTGGTGGCCGTCGGCCTCAAACGGCTCTTCGGCCGCTTCGATCTGCGCGCCTCTCAGCTTGTACCGCAGAGTCGCCAACGCGGTGTCCGCGTTGTTGTTGATCGCAAAGACGGTGCCGGCCCCCGAAACGTCGTTGGGCGCGACAATGCTTGTCACCCGCTCCATCGGCACGCCTAAAATTCTTGTATCCGTTACGCGCACGACTTTTACGTTGAATAGCTCACCAAATGTCCAGCCTGTGTCATCGTAGGGCGTCTTCTGTGGATCGTCCGGGCTCCAGTATTGATAGTCGAGCAGCGCATCCGCAATGCGCGAATAGGGCTGATCCATGCGAATGATGTAACTGCCCGCCGGGAAACTCATTGTCGTGGTTTTAGCCTGCTCCGCCGGCTTCGTTTCCGCGGCGTTCTCCTGCGCGGCCTGTGCGGACCCGCGTGTGTGCGCGGTCGACTTTTTCACGACGGGAACCATAACCGAAAAGGCTGAAGTCGCGCGCGAGATTTCGCAATGCTGCAATTGCATGACTTTCAGCAGCTCCGCCTGCAATTCCGGGCGCGGATCGTTCGCGGGCAGGACATATGCAGCCGGGCCTTCGTTCTGCGGCTTTGTGACGGACCGCTTCGCCTTCAAATAGAAATTTTTCAGAAACATCACGCGATTGTCAGAGAAGAAATGCAGCGAAGTGAGCAAACCCGTCTCTTCGTAATTGTTATTGTCGCGTTGCGACCACAGCACTTTGGGCAGGGGAGGATTTTGCCGCCACCAGGTGCGCGAATACTCGTCGGGCTGCAGAGTGCGCTCCTCCGTATCCGCGCCGCCGTTTCCAAATGTTTCATACAGCCGGCTAATGCCATTGTGCATCGCCGCGAAAAACATCAAATATCCGGGCGACCACGTATCGAACTCGCCGTGCGTGAACACACCCGGCATCCCAAATTTCGTCATGTCCTGGACGTTGCGCCAGCCAAGAATTTCCCATTCATTTGTCAGGATCGGGTCTACCCAGGCGTTGAACGGCCCGTCACCAGCCGTGTTGTCGTAAAGATACGGCACCGACTCATGCAGGTCATGGAGCACTTGCGCGTCCCAGCCGACGAACGTGTTCAGGACGTTTTGGCTGAGTTTGAGCGTCATGGCCATCGCGTCGCGGTTGTTGTCATGCGCGACGTAATGTCCCCAATACATCAGCGGCGGATAATTTTCCTGCGGATGCGCCAAATGCCAGCGATAGAGGTCCACCATCCGGTCGCGGCCATCCACTTCGACGATGGGTGTGATCAGCGTGACTACATGGTCGCGAATTTCGCGGATATAAGGACTGTCATCGACGGCCAGGCGGTACGCCAGCTCCATCAGAGCCGTGGGCGCGCCCGTTTCCGTCGAGTGGATGGTACCCGTAATGTAATAGACAGGCACCGCTCCGTCGACAATTTTATCCGCTTCGGCGTCATTCAAATGGATTGTCCGCGGGTCCGCCAACTTCGCCAGATTCGCCCGATTCTCATCCAGGTGCGCCAGATTTGCCGCGGACGAAACCGCGACCGCTATCATCTCGCGGCCTTCCTCCGTTCGTCCGATCGAGTACACTTTCACGCGCGGGCTCGCCTTCGCCAGCATCCGCATATATTGATACACCTGCGCCGAATACGGCAGGATGCCGGGCGCGCCAGCGACATCGCCGAGCACGGCCTCTGGTGTCGGCACGGTTTTCGACGCGGGCAGATAGTTCACCAGCGGCGATGTGAAGTATGGCTCCGTCGTGTACTTGGCGATCTTCGCCGTGTACGCCTGATCGATTGGCTGCTTCGGATCGCGCCCCGGTGCCGTATCCGCCGCCGACAGCGCCGTATTCAGCATCCCCACCGCGCACAGCATCAACACTGCCAGCAAACCACGGCGCATCCATAGCTCCTTAGTCGCCATTTCCGCCCCCCTTGGTCACAATGACTGAATAGCTTCGTCTGCCCCGTCGCGCACAAAACCCATGGCAGTCGGCAGAGAAGCAGTGAATTTTCAACGTGAAACGGGAGAATGTATCACGAACACAGCGCGAACGCGCAAAAAATGGACAAAAAAAAGCCGGGAGGATTACCTCCCGGCCCGATGAAACTACCGTCCGTTACGGCTTACCAGTCAAGGCTCAGGCCCAGCTGAAGGCGCCGAGGAGTATTGCCCTGAACGTTTCCGCCGCACCCTAGCACGCCCCATGTGGATGTGTCGTAGCCGTTGAAGCAAGGATCACTAGCCTGCATGTGGTTCAACACGTTGCTGAAATCAAAGTACATCGAGCCGCTGAGCTTCTCGTTAATATTAATCTTCTTTGTGATCCCCAGATCCATGTTCCAGAACGCCAAGCCGGTTATCGGCCCGCCGCCCCCCATTTGTCCATCAAAGCCGAGGATCGGACTGCGGACCGGATCGCCAAATATCCCAGTCCCGGGGCCGAGAGTCGGGCAGGTTGCGTCGGGGTTGCTGAACACGTTTTGACCGCGACCCACGTAGCCGCAGGTGCTTCCAAATGCACCCTGGTGACGAGTGGCGCTGTAGTTCCAGTTCTTCGTGATGATATCATTCTCCAGCGCGCCCACGTAGTTGGTGTTGCACTCGCCGAAGGTTCCGCAGTCGAAATTCGCCGTGTTCAACTCAACTGGGAAGCCGCTGCCCCAGATGAAAAGCGGCGAAATACTCCAACCGCCGAGCAGCCGACCAATGAAACCCTGCTGGGAAGCGTAGAACGGCGGCGCATAATTGAAAAACAGGTTGAAGTTGAACTTTTCGTTGTAGGTCTGGGGGCCGTACGCGTTCTGCAGGTTCCAGGGATCGTTCGTCGAGAACGAACTGCTCGCCTGGACTACGTTTCCGGTACCCAGCGCATTGCTATATTGGAAGTTGCTCTTCATGGTCAGGCCGTGCCAGTCCGAGAACGTCAATTGCAAGTAGCCGGCATTGTAGTTGCCAAAGCCGTTGCTGACGGTTGTGGCGATAGACGGCGATTGGCCATTGGCCCCGAACGCGCCAGCGATCGGATCGCTGGTGAAACTCCGGCCGAACGTAAAGCTGTTGCTGTTCGAAACGCCAGCCCAGGCATCGAATGGATCGGAATAGTTCATCAAACCGGCATTGTTCGTGACAAATGCAGCCGTGCAGCTGGAGAACCCGCTACAGTAAGACGGCGTTAGGGAGTTCTCGAAGAAAGGCTGCGTTGGGATGTTGCTCAAGTTGGTGCCGTAGTTGGTGGCCACCATTACTTGCGCCCAGGCATTGGCGAATGTCTGCCCCCCTCTAGTCATCATGTAAGGAACCGCAGTCAGGCTGTAATACTGATCTTCATTGGAAAGGATGCGGCCAATGTAGCCGACCTCAGCGAGGATCCTCGGATTGAATTGGTGCTGAACGCTGAGTGTGAATTCATCGGAACGGTTCGGTATGTAATTTGGATCGATCGTTTCGCCCGCCCCAGTGCCGACATCGTTGAAACCGGGATACCACGGCTGCGGAAGATTCGCAGACGGTGCAGGTAATGCTGCGTTCACACCATCAACGCCGACACGGAAGACCTCGTTCGGGGTGGCGAGCCCGGTAGCACCCGAGCCGACGCCGCACTGACCGCTGATCGTCGGTCCGCCGCACACTGCCGGTTGCATCAATCCAGGGGTGAGCATCGGGACCAGCACGGGACTGACTCCGTTCACACGGCCGAAGATGCGCGAGTAGCCGGCACGGACAACGGTGTCGGGCCTGATATTCCACGCCATTCCAA
>Ga0307374_10000841_pt1 | contig 57552 bp, 58 predicted proteins | sample OX3MG_FD_202532 | JGI IMG/M metagenome (GOLD analysis project Ga0307374, IMG submission 202532) | Soil microbial communities from Risofladan, Vaasa, Finland - OX-3 | ecosystem: Environmental > Terrestrial > Soil > Coastal area > Acid sulfate soil | place: Finland: Risofladan, Vaasa | collected...
CGTCGGCATCAACGAGGGTGATCTCGGGGAGTTCGCGATAGACAAGGGCGGGGCTTGGAGGAGGCAGCCGACCGGGCCATGGCATGGCTGATCTCTTGGACTGGCGGGGAATCGGCTCACCGAACGCAAAATAGGAGACCCGCTCGATCGGACCGCGCCCACCGTCGAGTCGCGCCTGCATCACCATGTTCTGACCGAGCATTCCCTCGAGACGCGCGCAGATCCGTGCCATCTCATCGTCATCATCGCGTGCCTGGTCCCAGAACCCGAGCTGACTTCCCTGCGCATCGATCACCTCATGGGCGCGAAGCGAGAGCGCGCTCACGCCAAGTGCAGTCGGAGACTCGTCAAAATTCATCTGGTCCTCTCCGCCCAACCACGAAGCAAGCTGCCAACCCATGCGCTCCGCCAGCGCGCGTGCATCCCAACCGTGACCACGTTGCCAAAGACGCGTATCTGTTCGTGCATCGCTTCTGATGACACTGAGTTCACAGATCGTGCAACAAAGACCACGCGCACGAACCAGCTCACAGAACGCCTCACTCAACGTGGCTGCGCTCTCAAGGAGAATCTCCATCTCATCAACGGGTTCATCAAAATGCTGAAGACGAACGATCTCCTCCTCGTTGCTGTAGTTCGCGTGCCAGACCAGCTCTCGTGCGCAGGCGCGCTGTTGCGCGAAAAATCCCCGCATACCAAAACGTTCCAGGACATCATTCTCCCGGAGCTGCGCGAACGCGCCAAGGGTACGGATGCCGAGGCGTTCCAGCAGACCGCTCAACCCCGGCTCACCGATCAGGCCAACAGGGAGGTCTGCCAGGAACACCGCCGTATCGCCAGGTGGGACGATCACTCCCTCCCGGGCGGCGAGTGTCGCGCCAAATGATCCCTCTGCAATTCCGATCTCCCAGTCGCATTGGCCTTCCCGGCTCTCCATGAGGCCACGTAGGGTCTGATCGATCACATGAACCAACGCGCGTTCGCCACCGAAATACCGGGTAGGACCGCGAGTGGGGATCACTATCCAACCCGGCTCGCGCACGATGAGGTTTGGTGCCAGCTCATGGATCTTCTGAACGACATGGGTGAATGCATGAAACTCGGCTGCTCGGTCTCTCGCGAGACGCGCGAGATCCGGAGATTGTCTCTCCGCCTCCCTGATGTGCTGTCCGATCGAAACGCCGTGCGCACGTGCTCGCGAGGAGGCAGCGAGCACACGGCCGTTCTCTACGACAACTGCTGCGAGATCAGCGGCGACGGAGTGGACAACGATCGGCCAGTGGGGAAAAACAACCACCAGCATGCGCTCGGGTAGATCATTCCCTGACCGAAACGATGCAGCATGCATCTACCCGACACCAGACAGGTCGTCGCCAGTCAGGCCGTCATCAGACAGGCCGACGCCATGAAGGCCGATGTGGACGGGTACGTGATCTTCTCCATCGAGCGGAAGACAAGACTCAGCTCCCGGAAGGACAAGTTCATACACCTCGCGCACCGGAGAGCCGCGTCGATATGTGATCTCGACGCGTATCTGACGGCCGGCAAGATGTCCCTCACCGTGTCCAATACCAACACAGCTGCTCTTGGTGACCTCGATCAGGGTGTCGGGAATCTCTGGCCAATGGCGTTGACCTGTGACCTTCAGAGATGAACCGGCGCGCGTCGACGATGGAGCAAGAACCAGCAGCACGCAGCGATACTCACGCGCGCGACGTTGCAGACGCCTGGCATCATGAGCACTGACCGGTTGATCGGCGCCAAGGAGAACGAGTGAACAGGCCTCCATCAGGATTGATGCTGCCCCCGCCACCCGTTCAATCGGATGAGGGATCAGCACGAGATGATCGAGTGCGACACCGAGCTCTGACGCACTCAGAAGACTCACACGGGAGAGGTTGAGTATGCCAACCCAGTGCTTTGCACGCGTGGAACCAGCACACAGTCCCAGCGCGAGCGAGGTCGCTCCCTGGCCCTGCGCACCACCGATCAACACCGTGTTGCCGTACTGGAGACCACGGGATTCAAAAAGTGCAGCAAACGCCGGAGAGAGCACAAGACTCTGCTCGTTCGCGGAAAGATCGCGCGTACCCCGGTGGACCTCTTCGGCAAGTGCCTGGTAGCGGGCCCGGCGAAGCGGATCATCGACGACCTGGGAGGCAGGCAGCAGCGACCGATCAGGAGGAACGCGAGTCACGGGCCATCCTCCATAGGCGGCTCAGCCTACAGTATTTATCGAACATATGTTCGATAAATACTCCCTAGGAGCATGTGTCACTAACGATTCCGTGCGTCCTGCTGGAAATGCTTGAAGTGCCAGTTCGCTCGTCGCGATTATGGTCGCGTAACAGCACCGATGAATGGTATTCGCGGGTGATTTGAACGTTCACACCGCCTGCAGGAACGTTCAGGCTTTCGTTGTCACCATCTTCGCTGTTGTGGTGAAGTTGAAGAGCTTCCTCAGATTGTGACACGCCGCGAGGAGGTCCCACTCGGCCGTTGCCCCCTCGATCCCACGCAGCAACAGACGCTTGCCTCCCTGACAGGTGTCGATCTGTCCAAAGACCGGCTCGACGATCGTCTTTCGGCGTGCATAGGCAGCCCTGCCGGGTTTCGTCCGTAGTTTTCTTGCCATGCGTTCTTTCGCTGAGAGGTTTCGTGGGATGCGTCCCCGCGGTGTCGCTGGCATCACCTCTTCGTGGCGGAGCCGACCGGTCGCGATGTAGGCGTCGACTCCTCGGGCTGTTGCGGCTTTGACGTTGTCTTCGCTGAAATACCCGGCGTCGCAGAGGAGTCTCCGGGGAGAGGTGCCGGTGTTCTTGTTCATCTGGTCGAGCATCGAAGGAAGCGTTGGGCAGTCCGAGGAGCGATTGTCAAGAGAGGTGGCGACGATCACCTGGTGGACCCCGTCGACGATGGCCTGGGCGTTGTAGCAGTAGTGGAACGAGCCATCCGAGGTTTTCATGATGCGGCTGTCGGGATCGGTGAAGTTCGCCTGGGCGGTGTCTTTTGGAACCGCCACCGAGGCCGCTTCGGCCGCCTTTTGTTCGACCTCGACATCTTCGAGTCCTGCCTTTGTGGCTCTCTCCCGGGCTGTTGTCGCTGCCGCTTCTTTAGCTCTCTCCTCGAGGTCTGCCTTGGCCTTTCGCATCACCGCGAGACGGTGCTCGCGTCGGGCGAGCTCGCGCGGGAGGTCCTCGTTCCTCTTGTCCTTGCCAAAGGCCCTGTCCTCCCTTGCGTCGGTGACCTCGGCGTCGTGCAAAAGATCGTCGACCTCGGCTGCGAGGATGCGCTCTTTGTCGCTGAGATGGCGATAGCTCATCGCCTTTCTCCGCGACGCGTTGGCGCGGACCTTGGTTCCGTCGAGTGCGACGGTCCCCAAGGTGACCATGCCCGCCTCTCTGCACAGCTCAAGGCTTGTCCGGAACAGCTCGCGCAAAGCGACGAGGTGACGCCGGCGAAAGCGGGCGATCGAGCGGAAGTCGGGTGTCTGGTTCGCAGACAGCCAGCGGAAGGCAACGACGTCAGAACACGCCAGCTCGATTGCGCGCGACGAGCGCGTGCCGGTGGTGTAGCCATAGAGAAGGATCTTCAGCATCAGGCGGGGGTCATAGGGAGGGTAACCACGGACCTCTCTGTAAGAAGAGAGGAAGGGCTCGAGGTCCAACACCTCCTCGACGAGATCGCTGACAAAGCGCGCCAGGTGGTTCTCTCCCAACCAGTCGTCAAGCGAGGGCGGAACGAGGAACTGTTGTCTGGGGTCATAGTGGCGAAACATCTTGTTCACCCCACCCGTGAGGCGCTCATGCTGAGCCTCGAAAGGGGTGACATCCACGGCAAACAGTTGCTCATCACGCTGGTCATTGGCCATGATCCAAGTCTTGCCGATGGCGAGCAAAATCGCGAATCGTGACGGTTAGTGACCCAGGCTCCTAGTGTCCCCCTGAGCCCCGAAGGAACCGGTACGCCAGAGCCACGGCCGCGACAACGACCGCCGCCTCAATGAAGAAGGCGAACACCCCGAGAATCACGTGCACGATGGTGGAGAGAAAGACCAGCACGAGCACGACTCCGACACTGCTCGCGATGACCCGCACCGGTGACGGGCTCATGTTGCGCCCCATGTTGCGCTTTGTGGGCTGTAGCAACGGACCCACCTCCCTCACTCGTCCCCTCCCCACCCTAGCGACATTCAAAAAGACTCGACGAGATATCGCCACAACCGACTCTGACCAACAATATTGGTCTGCGGTTTCGATCGATCATGGATGATCACGTAGCCTTGGCCATCATGGCAACCCCACCAGGCAGAGCGCGCCCTCCAGGAACAACCCGGGCAAACGAAATTCGAGAGGCGCGTGCCCGGCTCACCGACGCGGTACTCAAAGGGGATCTCGCTGCCGCTGACTTTCCCACCCAGTACGCAAGGGTCTGTGACCAATGGCTGTCATCGCTCTTCGAAGAGGCAACCGAGGGAACGTCGCGCGGCTGCGCACTCGTTGCAGTTGGAGGATACGGAAGAGGCGAGCTGACGCCGGGAAGCGACCTCGATCTTGTGCTGCTCCACAAGGGAAGACGGCACCACGAGGAGATCGCGAACACCATCTGGTATGCAGTCTGGGACAGCGGAATTCGCCTCGACCACAGCGTCCGAACGAAGAAAGAGGCGGTCTCAATAGCGAGAGAGAACCTCAAGGTGGTTCTCGGGCTGCTCGATGGACGCGTCATTGCGGGAGACGAAGAGCTCGCGACGCCGGTCTTTGTCGGGTCGCGAGATCTCTGGCGCCGCGAGTGGCAGCGGTACCTTCCCGAACTCGAAGATTCGGTGCTGACAAGGCACAGAGCCTCAGGCGAACTCGCATTCCTGCTTGAGCCAGATCTCAAACTCTCGGAGGGAGGCCTTCGCGACATCGGCGTGCTGCGAGCGTTCGGCGAGGCGCTTCCCGAGATCAGTGAGCTTGCAACTTCGGTTCAGGTACGACAGGCCGAACGCGTCATCGTCGCAGCGCGCGTCGCGGTGCAGTGCCGCACCTCGGCCGCGGGCGATCGACTGTTGCTCCAAGAACAAGACCAAGTCGCGGAGACGCTCGGCTACGAAGATGCCGACCGACTGATGGCCGCAATCGCCGAGGCTGGGCGGGCGATCACAACAGCCGGGAACGAGGGGTGGAGACGCGTCCATCTCTTTGAACAGTCAGAAAATCAGATCGATTCGCCCGACACCGAACTCGGCTCTGGAGTGATCTGGAGGCGAGGCGAGATCGCGCTCCGTAGCGATGCCGATCTGGAACATCATCCCGAACTCACAATGAAAGTCGCGCTTGCAGCGGCAGAGCGCAATGCCCTGATCGAACGCGCCACGCTCGATCGGCTCGAGCACGACACTCCAGCTCCTACGGTCCCTTGGTCAGATGAGTTGCGCAGCGCGTTCATTTCGCTGTTGCAGACTGGGGATGCCCTCGTGCCGGTCATCGAATCGCTCGACCAGCGAAGGCTCTTCGAGCGCTTCGTTCCCGAGTGGACAACCGTCCGGAATCGACCGCAACGCAATGCATACCATCGGTTCACCGTCGATCGACACCTGCTTGAGGCGATCGCTCGCTCGGCTGAGCATCTCGGCTCCGTTGGTCGCCCCGATCTCCTCGTCATGGCTGCGATGCTGCACGACATCGGCAAGGGCACCCCGGGAGATCACTCCAAGGTCGGCATGCAACTTGCCTCGGCGATCGCGACGCGCATGGGATTTGACGATCAAGATGTCGCGACTCTTGTGCATCTCGTTCAGTACCACCTCATACTCCCCGAATGCGCGACACGACGCGACATCGACGACCCCGCCACCTCAGCACTCGTCGCCAAACTGGTCGGCGATCACAACACCTTGGAGCTGCTTGCCGCGCTGACCGAGGCCGACGGCCAAGCGACGGGCACATCCGCATGGGGCCCCTGGAAATCGGAGCTTGTCACCAACCTGGTGCAGCACGTCAGAGCGATCTTCGATGGCATCGAACCACCGGAACCTCAGCGCTTTGTGCCTACCGCCGAACAGATCGAGCTGCTCGAACGCCACGAGATCGCTCTGCTTGCCCACGGCCGACACGTCACCGTCGTCGCTCCCGATCGCACGGGGCTTCTTGCCGCAGTCACCGGTGCACTTGCGCTTCACGGTTGCAACGTACGACGCGCGTCGGCCGTCGAGGGGATTCCCGGTATGGCGCTTGAGAATTTTGATGTCGAACCGACCTTCGATCGACCAGTCAATTGGAGTCGCGTCGAACAGGAGGTGATCGAGGGGCTCTCGAACGCCACACCATTTGGTGAACTGCTGCGCGCGCGAGACAACACCTACGCGCCGCGCCGTCCCTCATCTGCCTATCCGACGAAGTCCCACGCAAAGATCGTCAACGACGTCTCTGATCGCGCCTCGGTCATCGAAGTCCGTGCAAATGACCGCCTCGGGCTCTTGCACAGCATCACCACCACGCTCGCCGAAAAGGGGATCGACGTCGTCTCCGCACTGGTCGATACGCTCGGCCACGAGGTCATCGACACCTTCTATGTGCGTGACCGCGAGGGCCACAAGCTGAGCGACCCGGCGATCATGAACGAGGTCACCTCGGCCCTTGAGGAGGTCATTTCGAGCGGCTCGGAGCGCTAGCACGACAATCTCTCAACTCGGAGCAGTACTGCCCGGGAGGACCGGGATCCTCTGGTTTGAGGCGGATTTGCCGCTCAATTGCAGTTTTTCTCCCCCCGTGACCTGCAATTTCATCAATTTCAGACCCTCGCGGCACAGATTCACGGATAACATGACGCCAAGCTAATCATTCACCCGACAGACGGTGCGCAAGACCCAAGCGGGGTGTCGTTCGGCAGGAAGACAGTCTCCCTGGACGGCCGCCTTCATCCAACCGCTCTCACGTTTCGCACATCAAGAGGTCTGTCGCCGAACCCGCACAATCGCGAAAAAAGGAGCCGCCAGTATCAACCAGCCAAGGGCCATCCCCGTCTGCACCTCGTAGGGCACGAGCCCACGGTCCGATCCGCCCTACCGGCGCCGAACCCCGAGACGCATGCATCAAGACGGCATGCCCGCATCCTTACCCACCTGGAACCATCTGGTTTTCCACGATCCAAGGAGGCAAGATGCGCAAGCACCCTTTGCTCGCATTCGCCACGACAACGCTTGGCCTCGGTATCGGGGCCACCACAATTGGCGTCTCTGGCGCCGCCACATCACGCATGACCCACCGCCGACTCAACGTCGGAGAGACGAAACTCGCCACGCACGGCGGGTCAACTGGCCACCAGGCTCGGTCTTCCGGATCCGGGCGCTCCTGGCTCGAAAGATCGGTCATCTTGTCCCAGACAGGGCCGACCGATTTCCTCTTTCCGAGAGCCAAAGGCCTTCCCCCCGAGATCGGCGCGCCACCGCGAAATCACATCTGGGCGATGCTGAGAGCTTGTGAGTCGGGAGACAACTACCGCGAGAACTCTGGCAACGGGTACTACGGCGCGTACCAGTTCACGATCACCTCTTGGAACCAAATCGGCGAGGTCGGATTCCCCAACCTCGCGACTCCCGCAGTACAAGACGAGGCGGCTCAACGCCTGATGGCCATCCAGGGCTGGCACGCCTGGCCAGTGTGCTCTGTCATGCTCGGATTCGCTTGACGCCTGTTCAGATCTGTCTCAGTCGCCACGGTGCGCCAACGCGTACGACGGGCCAGTCGACGCGGGAGACGCCACCTTTGTGACACGAAAGGGACGATGCCCGAGGTACTCTACCTAGGGACTCCGGTCATAGGCAATCCGGCTCCGACGTGGCGGGCCGGCATACACAATAAGGTGGTGTCCGTTGTCCGAGCGAGTTCCCCAACTCGACGATCAGATCGCACTCACGTTTGACGACGTTTTGCTGCTCCCCCAGGCCTCAGATTTGATGCCCTCCGAGGCAGATACGAAAACACAGCTGTGCGAGCGCCTCGAACTCAATATTCCCCTCCTCTCGGCCGCGATGGATACGGTCACCGAGTCGCGGCTCGCCATCGCGCTCGCGCGCCTTGGTGGCCTCGGCATCGTTCATCGCAACATGTCTGCCGAGCATCAGGCCGAGGAGATCGACAAGGTCAAGCGTTCCGAGGCGGGCATGGTCACCAATCCCGTCAAGATCCGTCCGGACCAGCTAGTTGCCGAGGCGCTCGATGTCATGTCGCACTTTCATATTTCCGGTGTACCCGTCGTCGATGAGATGGACCGGCTCGTTGGGATCATCACCAACCGCGATCTCCGCTTCCACGAGAACCTGAGCGTTCCCATCCACGAGGTCATGACAAAAGAGGGACTCATCACCGCACCGGTGGGCACTACGCTCGAACAGGCGCGGCGCATTCTCCAGGGCGCGAAGGTCGAGAAGCTTCCGATCACCGATGCCCAGGGCATCTTGCGCGGTCTCATCACCGTCAAGGACATCACCAAACAGGAGCTCTACCCGAACGCGTGCAAAGACCGCGACGGACGACTGCGCGTCGGTGCGGCGATCGGGGTCGGGGTCGACGGGATCGCCCGTGCCAAGGCCCTCGTCGAGGCAGAGATCGATGTGATCTGCGTCGACACCGCGCACGGGCAGTCGCAACGCGTCATCGAAACCGTCGAGGAACTGCGCGCGAACTGGAGTAACGGCGTCATCGTGGCGGGCAATGTTGCCACCCCCGAGGCGACCCGGGCGCTCTCGGAGGCGGGAGCCGATGTCGTCAAGGTGGGAATCGGACCGGGCGCGATCTGCACGACTCGGGTCGTAACCGGAATCGGTGTACCGCAGTGGACGGCGGTGCAACAATGCGCGAGCGCAGCGCGCGAATACCGCGTCGGGATCATCGCCGATGGCGGGATCCGCTTCTCCGGCGATATCGCAAAGGCGATCGGTGCAGGTGCACATGCCGTGATGCTCGGAAGCCTCTTCGCGGGGGTCGACGAGAGCCCAGGCGAGATCACGATGATCGGCAACCAGCCGCGGAAGCTGTATCGCGGTATGGGATCAATGGGCGCAATGTCCTCTCGATCGTTCTCTAAGGATCGTTACGCGCAAGAGGACATCATCGATGCAGAGAAGGTTGTCCCCGAGGGAGTCGAGGGAAACGTTCCCTATCGCGGACCGATGCACGAAGTCGTCCATCAGCTTGTCGGAGGTCTTCGACAGGCAATGGGCTACTGCGGCACCCGTACCATCGCAGAGCTGCGCGAGGGGGCAAAGTTCATCCGCGTCACGCCGATGGCAAACCGCGAGAACCACCCTCACGATCTCACCGGCGTGGTTGATGCCCCCAACTACTGGGCGAGCGAGCTCTAGGAGCCAAAGACCGCACGCTCAGATCAACCCTGCTCTCCCAGTTCAGCGCCGCACAGCCAGCAACTACGCTTGGCGCATCCGCTTTCGATCTCCCGAGTTCTTCGAACCAGAGAGAGCGATTCGTCCATGTCAAGGACGCCGACACCGTGATGAGGGAACGAGAAGATGCATATATCCGCAAAGGTCGAATACGCGGTACGCGCGCTACTCGTGCTCGCGGCCGACGACGGCGGTCCACTCTCTGGCGCGGCCCTTGCAAGTGCCCAGGAGCTCCCGCCGAAGTTTCTCGATGGCATCCTCGCGGAGTTGCGCCGGAGCAACATCATCGTCAGCCAGCGCGGATCGGAGGGCGGATACCGTCTCGCGCGAGATGCATCCGACATCGCGCTTGCGGACATCATCCGGGCGATCGATGGTCCCCTTGCGGCAATTCGAGGTGAGCATCCCGAGGTGACGTCGTATGGAGGCGCCGCGCGACACCTCCAGGATGTCTGGATCGCGATTCGCGCCACCCTTCGCAGCGTGCTCGAGACGACGACGCTTGCTGACGTCGTCTCCGGGAAACTGCCCGCGAACGTCAAGAAACTCGTCGCCGATCCCGACGCCTGGATCTCTCGCTAACTCGATATCAACTGGAGGCGCGTATGCGTGCGGTCATCTATACAACGCCCGGCGGACCTGAGGTCCTCGAGCTCGTCGATCGCGAGATCCCTGCGCCGGGTCCGAAAGAGGTGCTCGTTCGCGTGCATGTCTCCGGAGTCAATCCAACGGACTGGAAGTCTCGGCGCGCACTGAGTGGTTCTCTTGCCTATCCCGAGATCGTTCCCAACCAGGATGGCTCCGGGGTCATTACCGCGGTCGGGAAGGGCGTCTCTGAGGAGCGCATCGGTGAACGGGTCTGGATCTATGAGGCCTGTCACGGTCGCGCCTTTGGCACCGCGCAGGAGTACATCGCGATCGAGCAAAAGAAGGCGGTCCGCCTCCGCGACGATTCGAGCTTCGACCTCGGTGCCTCACTGGGAATTCCCGCACTCACGGCGCACCGCTGTCTCACGGCCGGTGACCGCCGCCCCGAGCGGCTCGGCCCGAAGGTTCTGCAGGGCGAGACCGTCCTTGTCGCGGGTGGAGCAGGTGCGGTTGGCCACTTCGCCGTCCAGCTCGCGCACTGGTCCGGTGCGCGCGTCATTACGACGGTGAGCAACGAAGAGAAATCCGAACTCGCGAAACGCGCCGGAGCCGACGAGACTGTCAACTATCGCGCCGGTGGTGTGATCGAAAAGATCCGCTCCCTTGCTCCAGAGGGAGTCGACCTCATCGTCGAGGTCTCCTCGGTGATCAACCATCCGATCAATTCCCAGGTGCTCAAAGAGGGCGGAACGATCGCCATCTACGCGAGCGGGGACGAACTCCTTGCGCTCGATATCCGTTCGATGATGCGGCTCAACGCCGGTATCGAGTTCATCTACACCTACACCGTCGCCAGAGCAGCGAAACGTGCTTCGGTCAAGGATGTCTCGCGCGCGCTCAGGGATGGGGCGCTCGGTGTGGGAGAGGAACATGGCCTGCCCCTCATCCGATTCGGACTCGGAGAGACCGACCTCGCGCATCGCTGCGTCGAAGATGGCGCAACGGGCAAGGTCGTCATTCACACCCTGGATGTCCCCCACTGATCTGGCGGTTGATCCGCTGACGAAACGCTCCGGCGCGCACCGGAACATCACCAGCGAGATGATCACCAGATACTCAATGAGCGCGTCTTGCGAACGCGCAACGGATCGAGAACCTAGAGGCTGAGCGCCTTGGTCGGCGCGAGGACGCTGGTCGGATCATTCCAATCGATGCCCGCGACGTCGATGTATAGCTCAATCTCGTTACCGTCGGGATCGAGCAGGTAGAGACTGTGCGTCGCCGTGTGATCAGAGGTACCGACGATCGTGACGCCCTCTTGCTTGAGCGTCTCGATCGCCGAACGGAGCTCGTCGTCCGTGTCGCCGATCTTGAACCCGAGATGATAGAGACCGGACCTATGACCCCTCCCTGGATGAGGTGCGTCCTCTCCGACCTCGATCAGCAAAAGTTCATGATGGGTACGACCTGATGAGAACATCGCGACTCGGCCGAGTGCGAGGGGCCGACCATCCGCATCCTTTGGCTCGATCATGTGAAAACCGAGTACGTCACGGTAGAAATGCACGGAACGCTCGACATTCTTGACAAACAATACTGCGTGGCCAAGCTCTTTGATCTTCATGGGCACTCCCTCGCTGCGATGGCTTGCTGTCTCACACTTCCGATCAACACCGCTTCCACCGCTTTTCTTCCCGGAGTATAAACGAGACCCGAAATTCATCGGTTCAAAGGGTCGATTCCCGAACGATGTCAAGGAAAAACCCGTGCAGCCGGGAATCATCGGTGAGCTCGGGATGAAACGAGGCGACCATCACATTCTCCTCTCGGCACACAACCACACGGGGGGCTCCGTTGTACGTGATCGACGAGAGCACCTCGACCCGTCCACCATGTTGTTCCACAATCGGCGCGCGGATGAAGACCGCGTGCATCGGTTCGTCAAGTCCCGCGACTTCGAGGTCTGCCTCGAAAGATTCGAGCTGACGACCAAAGGCGTTCCTCCGTACGGAGATGTCGATCGCGGCGAACGGCCGCTGGTCATCTCTGCCATCGAGGACCGTGCGCGACAAAAGGATCATTCCCGCACAGGTCCCGAACGCCGGCATCTTCGCCAAAAGGCGCTCGCGAAGGGGCCCATCGAGACCCGAAGAGACCAACAGCATTCCAAGTGTCGTCGACTCACCACCCGGAAGGATCAGCGCGTCGACCTCCGCGAGCGCCTTCGGGGAGCGGACATTCACACCCTCGACGCCGATGCGCTCGAGAGCCCTGAGGTGCTCGCGCACGTCCCCCTGGAGACCGAGCACTCCGATCGAGGGGCCACTCACCGCGTACTCCAAACGGTAGCTGTGCTTTGAGCACGCGGTCTTGTCAACTACCAGCCACGCTCGGCAAGGCGGGTCTCGAGCGTTTCGATCTCCGCGCCGCGCATCGCCTCGCCAAGCCCACGCGAGACCTTGACGAGCACCGAAGGATCATCAAAGTGCGCCGTTGCCTCGACGATCGCGGCAGCCATCCTGTCTGGATCCTCACTCTTGAATATGCCAGATCCCACGAACACGGCCTCCGCGCCGATCTGCATCACCAGCGATGCATCCGCTGGCGTCGCAAGTCCGCCAGCGCAAAAAAGCGGTACCGGAAGCTTTCCGGTCTGATGGATCTCGAGCACGAGATCGATCGGTGCCTGAAGGTTCTTCGCCCATCCATAGAGCTCAGTGGAATCCGAGACGCTGATCCGCTTGATGTCGCCGAGGATCGATCGCAGGTGGCGGACCGCCTCGACCACGTTGCCCGTGCCGGCCTCGCCCTTCGAGCGGATCATGCATGCCCCCTCGGAGATCCGCCGGAGCGCCTCGCCAAGGTTGGTCGCACCACAGACAAAGGGAACCTCGAAGGCCCATTTATCGATGTGGTGAGCCTCATCGGCCGGGGTCAGCACCTCACTTTCGTCGACGTAGTCAACGTTGAGAGCCCCGAGGATCTGCGCCTCGGCAAAGTGACCGATGCGCGCCTTGGCCATTACGGGAATCGTCACCGCCTCCTGGATTCCGATGATCAGCTCGGGGTCACTCATCCGGGCCACTCCGCCATCGCGTCGGATATCGAACGGAACCCGTTCGAGCGCCATGACTGCAACCGCGCCAGCGTCTTCGGCGATCTTCGCCTGCGCGGCATTCACCACATCCATGATCACGCCACCGCGGAGCATCTCTGCGAGGCCGCGCTTGACGCGCACGGTGCCAGTCGTGTGTTCCGGGTGCTCTCGGTGCGATTGAAGGTCTGCCATGGAGGTTGATTCTACCCCCTCTCGCTTTTGCCGCCCCCGCAGCCCAGCGAGGAGGAGTACGTCGCCCTAGAGCGCCTCGAGGACAGCGTCTGCAGAACTCACCGACAATCCCGGGCCGGGCTCAACGCCAAGGTAGGTGACGACGCCGTCGTCGAGCACCATCGCGTAGCGCTGGGAGCGCACGCCCATTCCAAATCCGGTTCCATCAAGCTCGAGGCCGACCGCCTTCGCGAATTCGGCATTGCCGTCCGCGAGCAGAACGACCGAGTCACCGACGCTCTGACTCTCACCCCATGCCCCCATGACGAAGGCGTCATTCACCGCGATGCAGGCGACCGTGTCGACACCCTTCGCGGCGAGGTCATCCGCGCGGACAACGAATCCCGGGAGGTGATAGTCCGAGCAGGTGGGTGTGAACGCCCCGGGTACCGCGAACAGGACCGCCTTCCCCTTGCCGAGAAGCTCCTCAGAACTCACGGTCGCCGGGCCCTCGCTGCCCATCGTCTTTAGCGACACATCGGGAATGTGATCTCCAACCTTGATTGCCATCTTGTGCTCCTCCTCGGATCTTGCGATCGGCCAGCGTCTCGAAACCATGCCCAAGAACTCCCCTAGCTTAGAGTCCATGGTGACCGATCCCGTCCGCCCGGGAACCGCGTCCCTCGCGCGTGTCCTCATCGCGCCCGACAAGTTCCGCCCAAGCGCGAGCGCAGCGCAGCTGCGTCGCGTCCTTGCAAACGTCGTCGGCGAGGCAGGATTGGTTTCGGTTCCGATCGCGATCTCCGACGGTGGCGAGGGACTGCTCGAGTCACTCGGGGGCGAACCGCAGTTCACCACGGTAACTGGTCCGCTCGGTCAGCCGGTCCTTGCCGAATGGCGAAGGCGATCTGATCAGGCGGGCACGATCACCGCGATCATCGAGATGGCGCGAGCATCGGGGCTTGCGCTCGTCGGGGGTGGAGGAACAAATGATCCGTTGCGCGCGGACACTCGCGGTACCGGTGAACTGATCCGGGCAGCGATTGACGCGAAGGCGTCGACGATCATCGTCGGCTGCGGAGGTTCGGCGAGTACCGATGGCGGAGCGGGTGCGCTTGCAGCACTCGGCGACCTCTTGCCGCGCGCGGACGTCGTGCTCAAGGTGGCATGTGACGTCACCACGACCTTCCTCGATGCTCCCGCAGTGTTTGGACCGCAAAAGGGAGCCTCGCCGGATCAGGTGCGCGCACTGCGCTCTCGTCTCGAGGTGCTCTCTAAGAACTATCGCTCCCGCTACGGCGTCGAACTCGACGACGTGGCGCGCACCGGTGCCGCGGGCGGACTCGCCGGCGGACTCTTCGCCATCGGAGGAGTGCTCGTGTCTGGAATTGACCTCGTTGCAGAGGAGGTCATGCTCGATGACCTGATCGCGTCGAGCGATCTCGTCATCACCGGCGAGGGGAAGTTCGATGAGACCTCGCTCGAGGGCAAGGCGGTCGGGGCGCTGCTTGAACGCACGCGAGACCGGAGCAGACTCCTCATCATCGTTGGCGAGGCAACAATCGGAATTGACCCGGAGCGCAACCCGCATGCGACGCTCGTCGATCTCGTCGCTCGGTTTGGTGTCGAACGCTCCTTCCACGAGACGCTCGATTGCGTGGAGATCGTTGCCCGCGAGGCGCTCGAATCTCTCTGAGCCTCCGGTCGACAAAGGCGCAACTCCCGCACAGGTCCGCTGCGTCAGATCAACCTATCAACCTCTCAACCTGTCGCGCACTGGCTCTGCGTGAGACGCCGTGGCGACCCGCCGAGTCATGAACGATCGACATCAAGCCCGACTGGCAACTGCTCGACCGGCCAGTTGAGCAACCGCACCGCGCTCAGACACGCGTAGCGATCGGTCATCCCGCCGACATAGGTCACTGCACGCCTCACTGCGAGATCGCTGTTCGACTCGATGGACTCCTCACCGTCGACCACCGGATGTTCGATGAAGTACTCCACCAGCGCGCTGAGCAGTCGAGCAACCCGTTCCCCTTGGATCAAAGAGTCATCTCTCGTGTAGATGCGCTCGTAGTTGAAGGTGCGCAATGCGGCGAGAGCCTCGGCCATCTCGGCGCTCATCGAGATCCGCCCACAGCGCCGAGAGGTCTCGATGAGGTCGCGCACGAACACGTTCAGCTGCGGATTCCGACGGGTGCCGCACCGTTGCCGGACAACTGCCGGAATCTCGCGCTCGTTGACGATCCCAGCCGAGATTGCGTCTTCGAGGTCGTGCGCACAGTATGCGCATCGATCGGCCCAAGAGAGAACCTCTCCCTCAGGAGTAAAGGGTGCGGGTCGCGACCAGGAGTGATTGCGCACGCCGTCAAGCACCTGGCCCGTCAGGTTGAGTGGTGCAAGAGTGACCTCCGCTCCCCATACAGCGTGGTCATAGCCGCCCTCGAGAAAAGGGGCGAATGCCTCCTCACTCGGATGCCCTCCCGGTCCGTGACCACAGTCGTGCGCAAGCGCGATCGCCTCGGTGAGCGCCGTGTTGAGCCCGAGCGCGCGTGAGATCGCAGTCGCCACCTGTGCGACCTCGAGTGCGTGGGTCAAACGGGTACGTTGGTGGTCGTCGGGAAAGACGAATACCTGTGTCTTGCCAGCCAGACGGCGAAACGAACTCGAGTGCAGCACACGGTCCCTATCGCGCTCAAAGCAGGTACGAAAGGGATCTGGCTCCTCGTCAAGTGCGCGATCACCAGCTCCAACGGCGAGTGTCGCCCCTTTTGCCAGCGTCGCCCTCTCTCGCTGCTCGCGTTCTTCGCGCCCGATCACCTCAACGATCTCGAACGTCGCGCTCGAATCCTCGTGTGCAACGACCGCGTCAGGAACGAGAAAATCATGTCCACGCATCGTGGAGGCCCAAAGCGCGGCGCGTGTCCCCTCTGGTGTCCTCTTGTCCTCAGTCATCTGCGCCGTTTCTCAACAACATCTCAATCTCATACTACGACCCGGCTGGGTCAGAGCTAGGAGATGGAAAGTTCCCGGCGATAGATACGCGTCGGAGACATCTTCGCGATCGTCTTTGCAAGGTGGGCAAAGATGAGACCAACCTCACCCTCTGGCTCCGTCGCGACGATCGGTGCTCCGATATCGGAGCCCTCGCGCAGGGAAAGCTCCAGCGGCACCTCGGCGAGCAGTTCGACGGCGAGCGTCTTTGCAAGCGCCCGCCCGCCTCCATGGCCAAAGGGCTCGAAGCGCTGGCCGTCTGGCGTCACGAAACTCGACATGTTCTCGATCACTCCGCGCACGGGAATCTTCATCTGCTTCGCGAGCGATCCCACCCGCTGGGCAACCCGCTCCGCGCTTGGCTGCGGGGTCGTGACGACGTAGATCTCTGCCCTTGGCAGCTGCTGCGCGACACTCAGCGCGATATCGCCCGTGCCAGGTGGCATGTCGATCAAGAGGAAATCCGGTGCTCCCCAATACACATCGACGAGAAACTGTTCTATCGCTCGATGCAACATCGGCCCGCGCCAGGCGATCGCCTGATCCTCGTCGACGAAAAAGCCAATCGAGATGACGCGCACGCCGTGGGCCACCGGGGGCACGATTGTCTTTCCAAGCACGTTCGGTGGGTAGCCGACACCAATCATCTTTGGCACACTGAATCCGTAGATATCTGCGTCGAGGATGCCGACGCTGTAGCCCTCTTGGGCGAGGGCAACGGCAAGGTTGACCGTGATCGATGATTTGCCAACCCCTCCCTTGCCCGACGCGATGCACAGCACCCGTGTCGGCGAGGTCCGTTCCGCGAACGGATTCGGCCGGTCAAGGGGCGGTCCATGTCCGTGTCCCTCATGGGGCATCTCCACCGCCGAGGGTGCAACCGTTCCGAGCAGGTGCGCTCCAAGTTCCTCGCGCTGTTGTTCATCGAGATCGACGAGTTCGAGATCGACCTCATCGATCCCCTCTCCCGCCACCCGGAGGAGGCGGCGGCGGAGTTCGCTGGTCGCTGGATAATCCGGGCCAGGTACGCGCACCCTGAGCCGGGCGGTCCCTCGCCTGACCTTCAGCTCCTCGATTGCGTCGAGTTCACCAAGGCTCTGGAAGAGCACCGGATCCATGACCGCGGAGAATGACGCAAGGAGTTCCTGATCCCGTTCGCGTGCCATTGGGCGCCATCTTCTCCGTCATCGTGGGTATTCACGCATGTACCAGCGCACTGTCATGAACCAGCACAGCTACGATAGCGGGTAGGCCCACTGTGGGAGGCTGTGAAACGCGCTGGACGATCAACATTGCCCCGCGCCCTTGCGTCAACGACGGGAACATTGAACCAATGACAGTTTCGCCACGAAACGAGAGCGGCCCCCCCCAGCGCGACGCCGAGAACGACGAGACCTTCTCGGCAGCGGTCGCAGCGGTGACGTCGGCCTTTGGTGACGCGACCCGTCGACAGATCTACCTCGTGGCGCGAGACGGAGCTGGGGTGACCGCGACAGAGATCGCAAGACGCTTCGACCTGCATCCAAACGTTGCCCGACACCACCTCGACAAGCTCGCCGCGGGCGGATACCTCGACGTCAGCCTCGATCACACTCCGAGTGGCGCAGGTCGCCCCTCGAAGCGCTATCGGCGAAGTGGCCGCCAGACAACCCTCGAGATTCCCCCGCGCCCCGATGAACTGATGATCACCCTGCTCGTCCGGGCGCTGTCCTTGCTCGCGCCAGAGGTCGCGGAAAAGATGGCGCTCGAGGTCGGGGAGGACTACGGCCGCATGCTTGCCGAGCAGATGTCACCCGGTGATTCACAGCGATCGAGCCGGGCCGCGATGCTCGCCGTTGCGGATGCGCTGACCGCACATGGATTTGCCGCCCACGCAGAGGAACGGGCGCAATCGATGAGTATCATCCGTGACCACTGCCCCTTTGGTGAGATCGTCTCGGAGCACCCCGTACTCTGCGCCGTCGACCGCGGGATGGTGCAGGGGCTGATGGCAGGGCTGTGTGGCGAGGGCGTGCCGGTCCAGCTGCGCTCTCGGGCACGCGGAGATGACAACTGCGAAAGCGTCGCAGCGAGCTAACCTCCCGGTGCCAAAGCAATGATTGCCGGAGGCGCCAGCTTTGCCTGCTGGTAGATCTTTCGCACCTGCGGTCGCACCGCAGCGACAAGTTCTGCTGAGGGATGGTCGCGTGCGAACGCCGCGAGTTCGTTGAGCGCTCCGGCAATATCGTGCCGGTCCTGTGCCAGCGCGATCGCATCGAGCACGCGCGCGTCGGGGTATCCCGGAGCGACGCGCGCTGCGAGGGCAATCTCCTCGTCACCCCGATCGACAATGCTTCGCTGGCCGGCCGCGATCCCCGAAAGACGCAGGAGCCACCCCTGATAGGTCAATGCCTCGTGTTGGTGCGGCACGGTGGCTAGCACCTTCGCGTACAACGAGATCGCCTCGGCGATCTGGCCCGTGCCAGCGAGTTCGGATGCCTGAGTGAGCTGTTGCTGGACGACCAATGCCTCTGAGAGTGAGACAGATCCCGTTTCGCTCTGGCCGGGGAGACGGACGCCCGCGAAGTGCAGCGCGGCAAAGGTCACGCCGACAATCACCCAGACAAACGTGAACACGATCAGCATCCGACGCGATCCTCTCCGACCGAGTGATTGCCGGAGCCTCGCAACAAATGGACGCGCAACCGTGCTCGTGTCGTGTTGTAGTTCAACAAGTTCGATCGCATCGAGCAGGGCACTCGTTCTCGAGATATAGCTCTGGCGCAAGATCTCATAGTCCTGCGGTTCGACATCTCCCGCGCGGAACTCGGTCTCGAGATCTTCGAGTGAACGCAATAGATCATCGCGTTCGCCTCGCAACAGTTCGAGACGGGCCGGCCCCTCACCCATCATCATCGACCTCACGCCGTCGTGAATCGGCCCGCCGTCCCAAGAGCTCGAGAACGCGCGCCTCACCCTCTTTGGAGACCCCGCGCTCGGGCGGCCGGCGGCGGGCGAAGAAGAGAAGCAGACCGGCGACCGCCGCCGAAACGGCAACGGCTGGCACAATCCAGAGCACCGACTCCGTTGGGCGAAGCAACTCGCCCTGACCATAGGTTGCGACCATGCGCGCTTCGATCGACTGATCCGAAAGACCCTGACCCACCCAGTCACGGATTGTCGACTTGAGCTCGTTGGCAGCGACTGTCTCTGACTGGGCAAGCGATGCATCCGCGCAAGATGGGCACTTCAGGACATTTTCGAGATTGGCGATGCGTTGCGCTCGCGTCGTAACGGAGGTATGCGCCGAACCAATGGCAAGCAACACCACGAAGACCACCACAAGTGCCGCCCACATTGACCGGGAGCGTAACAGCGTGCCGAGAGCGAGAGCGTCACTCATGCCCTGGCTACCTTCGCCTCGCGGATCCAGTTCGTCAGCTCGGTCGCCGTGACCGGCTGGGAGATGGAACTGACGATCTTGCCAACCGGATCGATGAGGAACAGTTCGGGCGGCTGAGCAACACCATAGGCCTGCGCGATGGAGCCGGTCGCATCAACGACGGCTGGCCAGGTGGCTCCGTAACGCGTGAGAAAGCCGCGCGCGTTGTTGATCGAGTCGTCGATATCGACTCCGATAAATCCGACCGTGCGATCGTTTCGGTGTGCGAAGGTGAACGCCTCGATCTGTGGCTCCTCGCTCAGGCATGTGCCACACCAGCTGGCGAAAAAATCAACGACGACGTAGCGGCCTCGCATCTCATGCAATGAGATCGGCAGCCCATTTGCAAGATTGACGCCCGAGATCGCCTTTGCCACTGATCCCCCAAGGGGAGTAGTCGTCGTTCCCGTCCCCGCCGAGGTACGGAGCGCGAAGACAACGATCAACGCGATGCTCACCGCTCCAACGACGGCCGCCACGACGCGTGTCCGTGCACGGGCCATCTTCACCGCCCGCCCACCGGAGAGGCTCCGAGAAACTCGGGGAGCGTGACCGTGGAGGGATCCGTTGGGCGCCGTCGGGATCCAGGAACGAGCGCGAGCAACGCTCCGAGCGCACAGATCGCGCCGCCGATCCACAGCCACATCACCAACGGCTCGCTGATCACCTCGATACTCACCGGGAGACCCAATCCCGCGCCACTCGCGAGTTCGAGATAGAGGTCTTGCGTCGCGGTCGAATCGATCGACGGAAGCGCGGTCGACGAGGGACTGTTGTCGTAATTGACGATGCCAGGACGAAAAATCCCGTCACCTCCGATGCGGACCTTGGCGAGATAGCCCTTGGCTGCCGGAGCGTTCACGGTCTGCCAACCGACGAAGGTCAGTTCGCGGCCGGCGACAACGGTCGAAGCTCCCGGCTTTAAGGTGATGAGCGTACGCGTTGCATACGAGGTCGAGGCACAGAGCGCGACCGCGACACAGATGACACCGAGATGGGTCACCATGCCGCCGTTCGCCCGTCCGACGAGTCCTCGCCAGGGTGGGAGTCCGTGTCGGTGCGCGCCAAGGGTCGCGAGCGCGAGTTGGCGCAGCGCAGAGGTAGCCGCGAATCCTCCGAGCGAAAAGGTCAGCAGGGGAACAAACCCGCGCACGCCGACAAGTACCAAGATCGCGAGCAGCCCAACAGCGCTCCATGCCGGTATGAGGATGCGGGCTCGCATCACACCCGCGCCCGCCTTTCGCCACGGCAGCGCGGGAGCAATCGCCATGATGAACAGCAACGCGATCCCGAGTGGCACCGTAAAGGTGTCAAAGTACGGACGTCCGATCGAGATCGCTCCCCCGCTCACAGCCTCGACGATGACCGGTGCAACCGTGCCGAGCAAGACGACGAAGGCAAAGCACGCAAAGATCAGGTTGTTGGCGAGGAAAGCGCCCTCGCGCGAGATCGGGGCGTCGATCGAGCCCGATGAGACAAGCCGGTCGCCTCGCCATCCGATCAGGCCGACGCTTGCGAGGACAATCACCGCGAAAAAACTCAACAGCGTCGGACCGATGTCCGAGTTGGAAAACGCGTGCACCGAGACGACGACACCCGAACGGGTGAGAAACGTCCCAAGGATGGTCAACGAGAACGTGGCTACGAGCAAAGAGAGGTTCCAGATGCGCAGCAGTCCGCGTCGTTCCTGCACCATCACCGAATGAAGATAGGCGGTCGCGGTCAGCCAGGGAAGCAGCGCGACGTTCTCGACCGGGTCCCAACCCCAGGCACCGCCCCAACCGAGCGACTGGTACGACCACCAAGCGCCGAGCACGATGCCGACTGTCAGGCATGCCCATGCGAACACCGCGGCGCGGCGCGTCGCAATCAGCCAACCCTCGCCGATCCGCCCGGTGATAAGCGACGCGAGGGCAAAGGCAAATGGCACGGTGAACCCGACGTAGCCGAGATAGAGAAACACCGGGTGGAACGCGATCAAGAGGTTGTCCTGCAAGAGCGGGTTCGGTCCCGTTCCATCCGCAACGGCGCGCGACACCTCAGCAAACGGATCCGCGGGGCCGGAGATCAGATAGAAAAAGAAAAGGGCAACGAGGCCGACGATGCCAAGCGCGATCACGAACAGTCGATCCTCGCAACGAGCTCGAAAGCGGATCGCCATTGCACAGAGATAACCCGTCAGCACGAGCACCCAGAGCAGGATCGAACCCTGCAGCGCGGACCACATGCCGGTGATCGAATAGAGGAGGGGGGTCTCGCGTGAGTTGTTCGACGCAACGTACGCAAGCGAGAAATCATGGGTAACCAGCGCATGCTCCATGGCAAAGGTCGCCACGAGCGCCCCGAGAAGTGGAACAAAGGCAGCGACCCAAAGACGCGAGACGAGATTGACCGATCCGGGCCAGAGCGTCAAAAGACACATGGCGATTGTCGCGACGGACCCCGACAGTCCTATCCAGATTCCGAGATGCCCGATCCAGGAGTTCATCGCGGCGCGCGCGGATTCATCAAGAGGAGGTATGCCAACGGACTAACGCACCGATCCATTCGGAGCGCGCACTCTTTTTGGATGGGCGGCGATATAGGAGTTGGAATGCTTGACGAGGATCTCGTCCGACTGAAAGCGATCCGAGGCACCGACGAAGTGCCCGACAAGCACAACGGGGATGTCTGCCTGGAAGAGCTCGGGCGGTTCACCGGAGTTCGTCACGGATATCTGCTGGTGGCGAGTACCTCGGATCACGAAGTCGACCGTCGTCGCATTCGGGCGCGTGATGCTGTGTGCAACGACGACGCCCTCGAGCTGAAAATCGGCATTGCCGAGCTCGATCCGGGAGCTGAGCGCCTGGTCGACCGTCTTGAAATAGGTCACTGCTCCAGAGAGCGTCTTGTAGAGCAAGAAGCAAATGGCAAGGGCGATGACCACAAAGACGAGGCGCAGTCGCCGGCGGGTCTCTCGACGCGCGCCAGCGACATCGCGCGCGGCGGCTCTGGTCATCACCTCTCGCTCGTGTTGGCCGGTGATCTCGATCTCACTCATTGACGTGTGGCGCGTTCCCGACCCCTGCGCTGTCGAACTATGAGCGAACCCACATAAAGACCCATCGCGATGAAGGTGACGAGATATCCGGCGAGAACGTAACTATTCATGACTGCCCTCGAGCTGGCGCTCGCGCAGTGCCGAGGTGATACGCGTCTCGAGCACACGGGCCTCGAGCGCGCCAAGTCGGTAGCGGATCATCACCATCCAGGCATAGGTGATGGTGAACGCAATGAACCCGAGCAGAAGCGTCCAGGCCATCGACCCATGAATGTAGGTCTTGTGCGTCGTGGGGTTCAGCACCGTCGGGGCCTGATGCAGGCTCTTCCACCACAACACCGCGAAATACACAATCGGGACATCGAGGAAGGCAATCAGGGCTGCGATTGCAGACCGTCTCGCGCGCAGCTCGGGATCGTCTGGAACGCGTCGCAGCGCAAGGTAGCCGAGATACAAGACAAAAAGGAGCGCGGTCGTCGTCAGGAGTGGATCCCAGGTCCACCACGTTCCCCACGCCGGGCGTCCCCAGATCGATCCCGTGACGAGCGTCAGACCCGTGAACAGCACGCCGACCTCTGCGGACGAACCTGCGAGCTGATCCCAACGCAGGTCTCTCGTACGTGGCCAGAGATACGCGAGGCTCGCGAGGAAGTTCATGCCATAGGCGATGAATGCCACCCACGCGAGGGGTGGATGGATGTAGATAAGGCGAACGAGATCACCCATGAACTGGTCAGGAGGGGTGACGAAAAGTCCGAGCCAGACCGTCGCCACCATTCCGGCCAGAGCAGACAGACCGAGGATCCGCTGGATCCGGTCCGCGAGGGTGCGCTGCTCGCCAAGCGATCGCATCAGAGGTCCTCCATCAATGGCCCAAAGCTCACGATCCCGATGCTGCAATAGACAACGCCAAAGACCGCGAGCAGCTCGAGCCAGCCAAGGCCAGCGGAAACATGCTGCGAAATCGCGGCCTGCCAGGTTTTTGAGCCGGCAATAAGAACAGGAGCAATAACGGGGAAAAACAACAAGGGCAATAGTGTCTCACGGACTCGCGAGCTGGCCAAAAGCACGCCGTAGAGCAGCCCGACAGCCACAATTCCGAGCGTCGCCACGACGCTCGCGACCGCGAGGAGCCAGAACGAGGCGAGGCTCACCTGGAAGACAATCGCCGTGATCACTCCGAGGAGGACTTCGAGGGCAACCAGCTGGGCCGAGAGGGCGACAAGCTTGCCGAGAAAGATACCCGCCGGATCAAATCCCGCCAGACGTAGTCCATCGAATGCGCCCTCGCGCAGCTCAATCGCGATCGACCGCTCGACACCGAGCACACTGGCAAGCAGGACGGCCAGCCAGAAAACACCGGGGGCTGCATTTTCGAGCCGCGCGGGATCAGGGCCGAGGGCAAAACCGAACAGCACGATCACCACCACGGCGAAGGGAATGACCTGGAACGCCGTGATCCGGGTGCGCCATTCGATGCGAAGGTCCTTGCGGGCGATATGGAGCGCGTCACGCACCATCGCTGTCCCCGTCTCCCAATCCGCCATCCACAGGTGCCACGATCGTCCCACCGACCATGACCACCGAACGCGTCGCGACGGTCCGCGCGTGATCGATCTCATGGGAGGCGAACACGACCGTCGTACCAGAACGTGACGCCTCGCGAATCAGATCATCGACGATCTCGCGACCGTCCGCGTCGAGGCCCGCGTGCGGCTCGTCGAGCAGCCAAAGCCTCCGGCGCCTCGCATAGAGCAGCGCGAGCGTGGCACGCCTTCGCTGACCCGTCGAGAGTTTCGAAACTGGCGTCAATGAAAGTCGCTCGGACAACCCAACGCGCATGAACGCCTCTTCGAGTACTCCGCTCGGAACGCGACTGGGTGAATGATGATCGGCTCCGAGCCAGAACGCGAGGTTCTCGCGCGCGTCGAGATCCCCGTAGAGAAAGCTCTCATGCCCGAGAAGGTCGACCTCTCGCCGTACGCGGCGCCGGTCAGCCCTCAGGTCGTATCCCAAGACCGATATTGAACCCTGGCTGACCGGGACGAGCCCGACAAGCACACGGAGCAGACTCGTCTTTCCCGCACCGTTTGCCCCGCTGAGGTGGACGACCTCCCCTACCTCAACCGAAAGGTTGACGCCCGAAAGAAGTGGAAAGGAGCCGGAGAACGCGACGGCAGCACGGAGTTCGATCGCTTCAGCCATGGCGCGACCCATGTTAGGAGCCAGCGCTGGGCCCAATTCACGCGCATATCTTGCCAGATCGGTCATTTTGCGCGAGTCGCGACCCGCTCCCGTGCGACGGGCCAGCGCCGGTAACGAAAGAGACAGGAAACGGACTAGCGAAGATGGGCAAGTAGATCCATGTCGGCGTCGACCATCATCTCGACGAGGCGGACAAAATCCACCTCCGGGCGCCAGCCGAGTGTTGCCGCTGCCTTGGTCGAGTCTCCGACCAGGAGGTCGACCTCGGCGGGCCTGAAAAACCGATCATCGACCTTCACGTAATCGCGATAGTCGAGTCCGACGCGGTCGAACGCGATCTCGCAGAGCTCGCGCACCTCATGGGTCTCGCCGGTCGAAATGACGTAGTCATCCGGATCCTCCTGTTGCAACATCAGATACATCGCGCGTACGTAATCTCCCGCGAAACCCCAGTCACGCTTCGCGTCAACGTTGCCGAGTCGCAGTTCGGTGCCGAGACCGCTCTTGATCCGCGCCACACCGTTGGTCACCTTCCGTGTGACAAATTCGAGACCACGCCGCGGACTCTCGTGGTTGAAAAGGATTCCTGAACTCGCGTGCAGGTCGTAGCTCTCACGATAGTTCACCGTGATCCAGTGCCCATAGACCTTTGCAACCCCATAGGGAGAACGCGGATGAAACGGCGTGGCTTCGGTCTGGGGAACCTCATGCACCTTGCCGAACATCTCTGACGAGCTCGCCTGGTAGAACCGGATCTCAGGGTCGACAAAGCGGATCGCATCGAGAACTCTCGTCACTCCAAGCGCTGTCGACTCACCGGTATAGACCGGTTGGGAAAACGAGGTCTGCACGAATGACTGAGCGGCGAGGTTGTAGACCTCGTGAGGGCGGTACTCACGCAGTACGTCAATGATCGACATCTCGTCGAGCAGGTCGCCCGGTGCGAAGGTGATGAGACTCTGGATATGGGCGACGCGATCGAAATTCACCGTTGAGGTGCGTCGCACCATCCCGATGACCTCATAGCCCTCTTGCAAGAGAAACTCTGCGAGATAGGAGCCGTCCTGACCAGTGATTCCTGTAATCAATGCCCGTCGTTGCACCGCATAGTTCTAGGCGGAATGTGCCCGCTCTGCAAGGAGACCCGAGGGCAACCATGCCGGTAACGGCAACCATCAAGGCGAAACCTCCGAAAAACGCGGAGAGGCACGAACGCTGTCAAGTGCACGACGAAATCCCGTGTTGAGAAGAGGTAGAGCGACCGAAAGCATCACAAAAGCCACCACAAAATAATCCTCGCGCGCTCCGATGGCGCGAAAAAGTCCAGTCGCAAGCACCGGGCCGATAATCCGGGCAACGCCTGACACGCTCTGTTGCAGACCCAGCGCACCAGCGCGCCGTTCGCTGCGAGTCATCTGAACAACCGTCGCCGTGAGCACTGGGGAGATCAGGCCATATCCGATCGCAACAAGGACGAGGCCGAGTCCAAGCACAAAGACCGAGCGGCTGAGTCCGATCAGAGACATCCCGGCCGCGAAGCTTGCGGAACCGACAAGGACAGTCGACACCGCGCCGAGTCGTCGCAGCACAAGACTGATCGCGCGACCCTCGACGATCGCGAGCACCGCACCAAGAAGGGCGAACGAGAGCGAGGCGCCCGAAACGCCGAAACCTCGAGTCTCGCGTTCAAAAAGGGCAAAGGTCGCTTCGAAGGCACTGAACCCGAATACCGCGACTCCAAATGCAAGCAGACAGAGCCCGCGCATTGTCCAGAGCGACGAGCGCTGTCGCGCTCGGGCTGAAACGTCGATTGTCTCGTGACCATCGCGCAATTGCACCGGCCCGGGAACACTCTGGGTCTCCGGAAAGCGTGCAAATGCGAACGCGAGATTCGCCAAACCGAGTACCGCCGCAAGAATGAACGGCAGGCGAATCCCGCCGAGCGCGCTCAGCGATGCGAGTCCGGGTCCAACGACGAATCCCATCGCGACGTACGCCCCGAGCAGGCCGAACTCTTGCGCGTGGCGCTCTTGACTCGTGACATCAGCGATTGCCGCCTGCGCAACCGCAATGGAACCGCCCGACGCGCCGTTCACAATGACGGCGATCGCAAGCAACGCTCCAGAACCGGCGAGCGCGAGTCCAAACGCGCTGAGCGCGCTTCCCGAGAGAGCGACGATCAACACTGCGCGTCGGCCGCGACGGTCCGCCAGACGACCCCAGAGCGGCGCAGTGATCAATTGGGCAAATGAGTAGGCGCCGAGAACGATTCCGATGTCGATCACGCTCATGCCGAAATGACGCGCATAGAGCGGTACAATCGGGAAGATAAGTCCGAAGAGGACGAAGTCGAGGCCGACGACCAAACGTACGGAACCAAGGCGCGACGCGCCCACCATTCGACTGTCGGGTGCGCCAGCCACTCGCGTGCGACGCCCGAATTTCACAGTTGTATTCGACTCTCCCTCTACCACTCCGTCAAGTCGCCCGTACGCGGCGATATCTCACCATGGTGGTGATTAGATCAGGGCATACCGAGTTCGGTTCGAATGGCGGTGCTAAACCGCTTTGACGTTTGCGGCCTGCAAGCCCTTTTGCCCTTCCTGCACCTCGAATTCAACTGTCTGACCCTCTTCGAGTGAGCGGTAGCCCTCCATCTGTATAGCCGAGTGGTGCACGAATACATCCGTACCGCCATCTTGCGAGATGAAGCCATATCCCTTTTCTGCGTTGAACCACTTCACCGTACCGGTCGCCATGTCGGTGACCCCCTTCTTTCCGTAAAACGCACCTCAAGAGAGAGAACCACTCTGGATCTCTGGCTGCCCGTACCCGCGGCGACAGGCAAGTTCCTGACACCAGTTGCAGAACGCCCCCCTCGAATCTGACGATACCAGCGCGCGGTGTTTTTGCAAAGAGTTATTCCTTGCGAAATGTCCGAACCGATCTGGGACAGGTCAGCGATGGATTCTGGTCCCCTCGGGAGTGTCCTCGACGATCCAACCGCGGTCTTCGAGCTGCGCGCGCATTTCGTCTGCGGTGACAAAATCGCGTTCTGCACGTGCAAGGTCTCGTCGAGTAACCATCTCGTTGACCTCTCCATCCGCGGCCTCTCCCCCGCCGACAAAAAGTCCGAGCGCACTGAGTAGTTCAACGACGGTGTCGGCGATGCTTCTGGCCGAAGAGGCTGCGCCCGAATCGACAAAGCCATTCGCGAGACGGACAGCCTCAAAAACTTCCGCAAGCGCCGCGGGCGTATCGAGATCCGCGTCCATCGTCTGAATGAACCGGTCTCGGAGATGTTCAGATTGGCGCTGCGCCTCTTGTCCCAAAGAGGGCTCGACACCTGAGACGCGGCGGACAAGTGCATCCAGTCGAGCGAGTCCGCCCGCTGCGGCATCGACCGTCGTCTCATTGACCTCAAGCGGCGAGCGGTAATGGGACTGCAGCACGAGAAGCCGGTAACTGCGGGGATCGCAGCGATCGAGCAGTTCTGCGAGCGTCGTAAAGTTGTTGAGCGACTTCGACATCTTTTCGCCCACGACCGTGACGAGACCGTTGTGCATCCAGTGACGCGCGAAGAGATGTCCGTCGGCAACTGCCTGGGCCCGCTCGTTCTCGTGATGGGGAAAGATCAGATCCTGACCACCACCATGGAGCTCGAAGTCGTCACCGAGAAGGGCAAGCGACATAACGACGCATTCGGTGTGCCAACCCGGTCGACCATCTCCCCAAGGGGAGTGCCACACCGGCTCATCGGGCTTCGCGCGCTTCCACAGCGCGAAGTCAATTGGGTCATTTTTGGTCTCGTCAAGTTCGACCCGGGCCCCGGCGCGCCGATCTTCGATCGATTGATGCGAGAGGAGCCCGTATTCGGGAACCATTGCGGCGCGCAGGTACACGCCCTCGCCTGTCTCGTAGGCAAATCCCCGCTCCACCAATGACGCGATCAGATCGATCATTGCGTCGACATACTCCGTCGCATGAGGCTGTCTCTGGGGACGGAGCACTCCCATCCTGTCCATCGTCTCGAACCATTCGGCCTCGGACTCGACCGCGATCTCCTTCCAGTCGCGTCCCTCGGTCCTCGCGCGTTGAATGATCTTGTCGTCGATATCAGTAACGTTCGAGACATGTTGGACGAAGAGGCCGCGATATTCGAGATAACGGCGCAGGACGTCATAGACCAAGACTGCTCGTCCATGACCGACGTGGGGCGGACCGTAGACGGTCGGACCACAGACGTAAAGCCCTACGACGCCGGGTTCTCGCATCGCAATTTCCGTGGTCTTTTGTGTGGCGGTATCGAACAGCTGGAGCACGGCTAGTACCGTACTAGGCCAATGAGCACCTCCTCCTCCCCAGATACCTCTACCGACGCCGTGACCGACGACCCTGCCCCGAATCGCACGATCGGCGTCAACATGCCCGAGCGACCAAGTATCGACAACATCGAAGAGCGGTGGATCCAGGCATGGGAGGAGCAGGGTACCTATACATTTGATCGCACCAAACATCGGGACGAGGTTTACTCAATCGACACCCCACCCCCGACGGTCTCGGGATCCCTCCATGTCGGACACGTGTTCAGCTACACACAGACCGACGTCATGGCGAGGTACCAGCGCATGTCGGGCAAAGAGGTCTTCTACCCGATTGGATGGGACGACAACGGGCTTCCGACCGAGCGGAGAGTACAGAACTACTACGGGGTACGTTGTGACCCATCGATCCCCTATGACCCCAACTTTGTCGCTCCGGAGTCGCCACATCACCCTCCAATCGCGATCTCGCGACCGAACTTTGTCGAACTTTGTTCGGTCTTGACCACCAAGGACGAGGCGGTATTCGAGAGACTCTTTCGCCGACTCGGCCTCTCCGTTGACTGGCGGCAGCACTACACCACGATCGGACCTCGTGCACAACGTATCTCTCAGCGTGGCTTTCTCCGCATGCTGAAGAATGGACAGGCATACCGACAGGAGGCACCCACACTTTGGGACGTGGACTTTCAGTCAAGTGTCGCCCAGGCGGAACTCGAGGACCGCGAGACGGTCGGCGCGTATCACCGGATTCGCTTCCATACGAAACAGATGCCGACGTTGGTAATCGAAACGACAAGACCCGAACTCCTCGCGGCCTGCGTCGCGCTCGTCGCACATCCAGATGATCCGCGCTACCAGACGCTGTTCGGTACACAGGTGACCACCCCGCTGTTCGAAGTCGAAATCCCCGTCCTTGCACATCCGCTTGCCGAACCCGAGAAGGGGTCGGGAATTGCGATGGTCTGCACCTTTGGCGATCTGACCGACGTCATCTGGTGGCGCGAGCTTTCGCTCGAGACCCGTACCATCGTCGGACGCGATGGCAGGCTCGAACACATCTCCTTTGGCGCTCGGGCCTTTCCGAGCATTGACCCCAGCCGGGCTCAACTTCTCTACGACGAAATTGCGGGAAAGACAACCAAACAGGCGAGAGCTCGCGTTGTGGATCAGCTACGCGACTCCGGTGACCTCGTCGATGAACCGCGTGCAATCACCCATGCGGTCAAGTACTACGAGCGTGGAGAGCGGCCACTCGAGATCGTCTCGTCCCGGCAATGGTACGTCAAGACACTCGAGCTTGCCGACGACCTCATCCGACGAGGGCGCGAGATTGATTGGCACCCTCCGTTCATGCGCGCCCGGTACGAATCCTGGATCGAGGGCCTCAACGGCGACTGGAACATCTCACGGCAGCGGTTCTTCGGTGTTCCCTTTCCGCTCTGGTACCGAATCGGCGAAGACGGATCGATCGATGACCTCCACCCGATATTTCCCGACGAAGCACGGCTGCCGATTGACCCCTCTGTAGAGGTCCCCGAAGGCTACGACACCTCGCAACGGGGAATGCCCGGTGGATTCACCGCCGATCCCGACGTCATGGACACCTGGGCGACCTCTTCGCTCACACCTGAGATCGCCGGGAATTGGGAAGACGATCCCGATCTCTTCGAACGGATCTTTCCCATGGATCTGCGACCTCAGGCCCATGAGATCATCCGTACCTGGCTGTTCAGTTCCGTCGTACGCTCACATTCGCTTCACCAGAGTGTGCCCTGGACCAACGCGGCGATCTCTGGATGGATCCTCGACCCTGACCGGAAGAAGATGTCGAAGTCCGTCGGCAACGTGGTCGTGCCAACCGAACTTCTCGAAACCAAGGGCACAGATGCAGTCCGTTACTGGGCGAGCTCTGCGCGCCTCGGGGTCGACACGATCTTTGACGATCGCCAAATGCAGATCGGTCGACGCCTCGCCATCAAGATCCTCAATGCCTCGAAATTCATCCTCACCCAGCTCGGCGACGAACAAGCTCAGGCTCCCAGAGCGCTTGATCCGCTCGATGAATCAATGCTCGGAGCTCTACGATCGGTTGTCACTGCATCAACACTTGCCTTTTCGAACTACGAGCAGGCGCGCGCCCTTGAACTGAGCGAACAGTTCTTCTGGGACTTTTGTGACAACTACCTGGAACTCGTCAAAAACCGCGCGTATCGCCGCGACGAAGGGGCAGAGAGCGCGAAGCACGCTCTCGGATTGGCGCTTTCGGTATTGCTCCGACTTTTCGCACCATTTCTACCCTTTGCAACCGAGGAGGTGTGGTCATGGTGGCTCGAGGGGTCGATCCACCGCGCACCGTGGCCACGCACCGAGGAGTTCGGAGAGGTGTCGGGCGATCCAGAGATCCTTGCAGCTGTTTCGGCGGTACTTGGCGAGATTCGCAAGGCCAAGACGAATGCAAAACAGTCCATGCGGGTGAGCGTGTCGCGTGTCACGATTACCGCCGATGCGAAGCGCCTTGGCGAGATCGGCCTTGGTCGGGGCGACCTTATCGATGCCGGATCAATCGTCGAGCTCGAACTGGTGGAGCGAGCCGGTCAGGATCTCGACGTCTCCGTCGAACTCGCAGATCCAGACTGACCTGGGTTGGCAAGGTCTTTGCAGCTCGAGGCCCCACCTTCCCGTCGAACGAGATCACGTCAACCTCGGCCCCCGATTGGATCGGGCGATAGCTCCCAGCGATCGGCAAAGGGCGCAAGGAAAACGCGCGCGATCCGGAGATGTTCGCGCGCCTGCTCGACCGGCGGCAGATCCTTTAGCCGTTGACAGGGGATCTCGAGACTGATCGAAAGATCCGTCGGAACCCGCTCGAGAATCGGTCCGAGTTCAAGTCCGCCCTCGCCAAGGGGAAGGCGGTCGTAAACCGACTCGTAGCGCAGATCCTCGGGTGCTGGGGCAATGGCCCTCGCGTCACACAATTGGATAAATGAATAGCTCCTCGCCTCTTTGCGACCGAGATCTGCGAGGACTCCCCCAGACCGCGAGAAATGTAGCGTGTCAAGTAAAATATGTACGTTCGACCGCTCGCTCGCCGAGACAAGGCTGTACGCCTCATCGAAGCTCCTACATTGCGAATAGGGCATGTACTCGATGGTGATACCAAGATCTAGGCTCTTTGCATAGTCGGCCAGGGCGATGAGCCGCTCGACGACGCGGTCACGTTCCTCGTCCCATACGGTCGCCTGAACGATTGAAGCTCCAATCTGTTTGGCAAAGTCGATGAGCACCCGTCCCTCATCGAAGGTTCGCTCCGGCTCGAAGACGATATTCGAGACCTCCATCACCGAGAGACCCCAACGTGCGAGCAGTTCCTTCGCGTCCTTGAGGAACTGCGCGTCTTCGGCGAGCGGCGATACCGGCAGATCCTGCAGACCAAGCTGAAAGCCCACGGCGTCATATCCTGCCTCGCCCGCGTAGGTTACGAGGTCAAGGGGCGGCGGTCGAAAGAGTGTCAGAGGTGCCAGGCCGAGCTTCATCACCGTTAAACCTTTCCTGCGGTCAAGATGATTGGACCGCTTCCATACGTCTCCCCACACGATAAGCGAGTTCTCGGACAACCCGCGTTAGCCTGATCCACCATGGATTCTGCGAAGATCACGACGCGAGACGGAACGATCAGACTCGGCCAGTTTCTCAAACTTGCCAATCTCATTGAGTCCGGGGCAGACGCGAAACGCGTCCTCACGGCACGGGCGGTTCAGGTCAACGGCAACGTCGAGATCCGACGCGGCCGCCAGCTCGTGCGTGGCGATATCGTCGGGTTCGACGGCGTCAACTATGAGGTCGATTAGCCAGCTGGCAGCTGGTGGAACAAAACAATCGCCGAACTTGAGAAGATCGTGTCCGGAACGATCTCCACCCACGTACGACCAGGGGCCATCGGCACCGTCTTGCCTAAGGAGTCTTTGAAAACCATCGGATCCACGCCACTCTGGCGCGACCAGGTCACTTTGATCGCCTCACCGTTTCGCAGCACATAACCGGGCCCGCTACCGGTCACCTGGCTCTCGATGTCTCCAGAGCCTCCGGGGCTCTCAAGGTATGGACCGATGGTGTACTTGGCAGAGATCACCGCAATATTCGTTGTTGTCACCGGAGCTCCCGTCGCCGCATCATGATCCACACTGCGCGCATAGGTATGCACCCAAAGACCTAGTTGGGGCATCCACTCCCAGAGGACCTCGGTGCCCTGGGAGAAAAAGATCCGAAACGCGCGGATCTTGATACCTCCCTTCGGCGGCGTCATCGAATAGGTGAAGATCGGCTGGGGTGGAGTGGTCAGATTCGGGAAGAGGCCATAGAGGGCACTCGTGCTCGTATAGAGATTGTCCGGGGGCTGTCGATTGGTCGTGCGATGTGCCGCGGCCTGCGCACCCTCAAGCAGATTTGCCGCCGACAGCGTCGAAAGACCCATCACCGGGTTCACGTCCGGAATGATTCCTCCAGCAAAGGCGAGAATCGGATGGCCAAGCTGGTTAACGAGGCGAGAATCGACCCAACGCAGCGAGCGCGTCGGTCCGATCTCGGTGGCGTTCTGACACTGATAGACCGCAATGTAACGCATGATGAATCCCTCAGCAGGGGTATCAAACACGACATCAGCCTCGTTTAACCCACTCTGTGGACGCGATGTAAATGGCTCGTTGCCGATCTTGATCGCCAACGCCGGGCGATTCGGAACCACGTTTCCAGGAGCTGGAGTATCGGTAAGGGGGCAGTTCGTCGTCGGAATCGTCGGAAGCGTGACCGCGTGCCCTGGAGTGTTGCCGCCGCGTGTCAGGGCAACCGCGATACCCGCGGCCGCGACAAGAACGATAACCGTGGTCAGAATGCGCGCGCGTGGACTCTTAGGAAGCAAAAATTTGGGTTTGTTGCTCGGAGAATGGTTCGCCATACGGACACCATATCGTCCTACTCCTGTGCGGTCAGGGATAAACGCGCAATTCGTTCGCGCAGTCGTTTCGCCCCAAGATAGGCACAAATTTCATCGAAATCGTCTCGCGGTCCTCGCCAGCGCAGCTCATCGACATCGTCGAACGCGGAATAATCCCTGCGTAACGTGGCAAGGTCGCGGAACAAAAATGCATCCTCGATTCCGTCTGCGAGCGCATGACAGAGCCGCTCCGCGCCTCGTACCTGAGTACGTACGTCCTCCACCCAGCCATCGATCGAGAGCGGGATCGCTTCAAGATGGCCATAATGTGACAAAACCCTCGACGCGCTCTTCTTCCCCCACCCTCTGAGACCCGGAAAGCCATCAGAGCTGTCACCAACGAGTGCGAGCCAATCGGGAATTGAACTAGGAGCGACACCAAAATGCTCCCAAATCGCGCGCTCATTTTCGTCGATTTCAGTGCGGCGATTGCGCTGAATGACGCGATCGCCACGGACACATTGGGCAAGATCCTTGTCCGGACTGCAGACGATGATCAGATCCACTCGTTCGTCAAGCTCAGCCCTCGCGCAGGCGCTGGCAAGTGCATCGTCTGCCTCATACTCGACCATCGGCCAGACAACGACACCGAGCGCACGGAGAGCCTCCTCGACAAGTGGAAACTGCGCAAGGAGTTCCGTGTCGACACCTTTGCCAGTCTTGTAGCCCAGATAGAGGCCATTGCGAAAAGACTCAACTGTGTGGTCCGTTGCAACACCAAGAAAGCGATGGCCGTCTTCAAGAATTGAGACGATCGAGGCCAGCACTCCGCGCGTTGCACCGACCTCGCGGGCGTCATCTGCGCGGTGCGATGGCTGTCCATAGTAATAACGAAACAGCTCATAGGTTCCGTCGACGAGTACAACGTTCATTACGTCGACGTCTCCACCAACAGCACTGGGATTTCAGAGAGCGTCATCTACCGTGCTCCAACACGGCTTGCGTGTTGGTGTCGACGGAGTTCGAGGTAAGAGAGCACGAGTACCCCACACCCGAATCCAAGGCCAACAAGAGAAGAGGCGCGCCAACCGGAACGCTCGAGCGCAATTCCTGCAAGGGCAGATCCCAAGGTACCCCCAAGAAAATAGGTGAACATATAGGCGCTCGTGATTCTGCTTCTTGAGTCGCTGATCATGTTGTAGATGAGGGTCTGATTCGACAGCTGGACTCCCTGCGTTCCCGCGTCAAGAAGGATCACGCCAAATACAATTGCGTAAAGGCTCGAAGCTCCAAACAAAAAGAACAAAAAAGCGAGGAGGACAGCGGCTCCGGCAAAGAGCGTGACTTGAAAGGTGATCATCTTCCCGTGGCCCTTGTCGGCGATCCGTCCAACCATGTTGGCTGCGAATACACCTGAAAGGCCGATAATACCGAACAACCCGATCGTCAACGAGTTCATCGCGAACGGCTCTCTTGAGAGCTGCCAGGAGAGCGAAGACCAGAGAACTGCAAAGCCGCCAAATGCAAGTGCTCCAAGCAACGACCGACGACGGAGGACAGGTTCATGGATCATCAACATGACGGCGGCACCGAGCAACTCCTGGTAACGGATCGACGACCTTTTCGGCTCCACTGGGATCGACAAATACAACAGAACTGCAAAACCAGCCATCGTGATCGTCGAGGCAAAATAGACACTCCGCCAACCAAAAAATTCGGCAATCACACCAGAAAATGTCCTGGCAAGGAGGATACCGAAAAGGAGTCCGCTCATCAGGCGGGCAACCGATCGCGACCTGCGTTCTGGAGGCGCGAAATCAGCAACGAAAGGGATCAGAATCTGGCCGGCAACACTTGCCATTCCGACAATCGCCGACGCGACGAGGAAAAGCACCAGCGAAGGAGCGAGCGCGCAGAGAATGCACCCGAACGCGGCCACGAGAAAGATCGCGGGCACCAACCTCTTGCGGGAGATGATGTCACCGAGGGGAACGAGTAAGGCTAACCCCGCGGCATAGCCGATCTGAGTCGCCGTCACGACGAAGGTAAGCGAGGCGACGCTGTGATGAAACGCCGACGCGATGCGCGGAAGAATCGGCTGGCAAAAATAGAGATTGGCGACAACTGCTCCAGTCGCAACGGCAAGGATCAGCAGAAGATGGCCCTCGATCACCGGTCGCTCAGTCACTGGTTGAGTTGTCAGGGACATGGTGCCGCCATCCTAGGGAATTACAGGAAGCGCCGAGTGGCCGCATGGCTAACAATTCCACATATTCTCATACCAACGCAAAGTCTGCACTGTTCATAATGCGGCTTGGAAGAGACGTGGAGAACTCGAACTACCCAATCGAGGTGCAGTCCCTTAGTCAATCAAGCACTTCATTGCTGAATGTACCCGATCACTTTTGAGCACCAAGCTCATGTAAACAACGGACCTACGGAAGTCGCCGACAGTTCCTTCAAACGCGCGAAACGCGTGACATGATGCTCCACCTCCTCCAACGACCAGATGAGGACAGCTCGCCTACGTCACACCAAAGGGGGTACTCGCGACGATCGAAATCCATCAACCAGAAGAATCGAATTGGAAAGGAGAGAACCCGACGAAGCCGAATACTGGGTTGTGTTCGAAGGAGCCATCAGTAACTCGCCGGTTCCTTGCACCAGATTGAATACGCGCCCGTATCCCTGTAGGAAACCCGATGATCACTCCCACCAAAGATCGCAGGTACCTCTTCGGTCACAGCCAGACGTGCTCATCTCGGAGACCAAAGAACTTTCGCGAGACTCCCACCATGCAAGCGGTTCGCTTTTACCGATCCCATCACTAAAATCGCGCACCATTGCGGTATCTCCCACGTTGACCGAGTTTTTAGCGATTGGAACTCGGTCACACAGAGGCACAATCTCTGTTTTCTCGCGCGAGATCCAAGACATGCATTTATTGCTTCATCTTGTCGCTCACGAAACGCGAGCCCGACTATTCGGCAGCGCCGAACTGCTCGATCTCGGCAACCTCTTCAGCAGTAAGTTGACGCGGGACCTCGCCGCGAGCAAGCTTCTCACTTTGGACGAAATGAAGAATGCTTTCAACTATCTCAGGATTTGCAAGCGTCGTCGTGTCCCCAACGTCACTAAAGTTGGAGATGCTTGCGATCACGCGTCGCATGATCTTCCCTGATCGCGTCTTCGGCATATCCGCAACGATCCAGACGTTCTTCGGTCGCGCAATCGGGCCGATCTCGTGCTCAATAGCCTTCGAGACCTTAGCCTCCATCTCCTTGCTTGGCTTGATCCCGGGCTTCAGCGCGATGTACATCTCGACGGCTCGACCACGGACATCGTCGAGTACTGGCACCGCCGCTGCCTCTGCGACCTCTTCAACGGTCAGGCATGCCGATTCCAGCTCTTTAGTACCGAGGCGGTGGCCAGCAACATTGATCACGTCGTCGATCCGTCCGAGGATTCGGAAGTATCCGTCTTCCGCGAGCAGCGCTCCGTCACCAGCGAGATACGGCCAGTCGTGCCAGTCCTTGGAATTCTCATCCCGGCAATACTTCGCGTAGTAGGTCTTTACGAATCGCTCCGGGTCTCCCCAGATCGTCTGGAAGATACCTGGCCACGGATTGCGGATACAGATGTTGCCCGCCCTCTGACTGCCCGCCATCACCTCGTTTCCATCCTCGTCATAGATCACCGGAAAGATCCCGAGCACACCCGGTCCGCAACTCCCGGGCTTCATTGCCTGAAGTGCGGGAAGCGTACTTCCGAGGAACCCACCGTTCTCGGTCTGCCACCACGTGTCAACGATAACCGCTTCGCCCTTGCCGACCTCGTCGTAGTACCAGCGCCAAACGTCGGGTTCGATCGGCTCGCCGACGGTGGTCATGTGCTTGAAGTGATAGTTGTACTTGCGCGGCTCCATCGGACCGAGCTTTCGCAGCATGCGGATCGTCGTTGGGGCCGTGTGAAAGATGTTCACCCCGAGACGCTCGGCGATTCTCCACGGGCGTCCGGGATCTGGATAGGTCGGAACTCCCTCATAGATAACGGTTGTCGCTCCAAGGGATAATGGCCCATACACGATGTAGGAATGACCAGTGATCCAACCAATGTCGGCAGCGCACCAGTAGGTGTCCTCCGGATGAATGTCCTGATAAAACTTGGACGTTCCGGCGACGTAGGAGAGGTAGCCGCCGGTACTGTGCTGACAGCCCTTTGGGCGCCCTGTCGTTCCACTGCTGTACATCAAGAACAGGGGCGCATCTGCTGGCATTGACACCGGGTCGACAAGCTGGTCACGGTAATCGTTCAAGATCTCGTCCACAAAAAAATCTCGACCGGGGACCATCGGACTCTTCGACGCGTACTCGCCCTGATGCCGGCGCCACACCAGCACCTTGTCGACCTCTTGGCCAAGGCTACGGGCCGCAAGGATCGCCTCGTCGGCCTTTACCTTGTGATCAATGAGTTCTCCGTTGCGGTAGTAACCGTCCATCGTCACGAGGATGTTGCTCCCCGAGTCGGCGATCCGACCTCCGCAGGCAGTCCCACTGAACCCTCCGAAGACCTGGGAGTGAGTCACCCCGATACGGGCACTCGCAAGCATCGAGACGGGCAACTCGGGCACCATCGGCAGATGGAATGTGACGCGGTCTCCGACCTTCAGCTCACAAAAATCTCTCAGGAGCGCGGCGAACTCGTTAACCCGCCGATAGAGCTCTTGATAGGTAATCACCAGAGTCTCGTCATTCTCGAGCTCTGGCACCCAGATAATCGCCGCCTTGTTGCGATCCTTCTCCAGATGACGGTCGACACAGTTGTAGCTGGCGTTCAGGCGCCCACCCACGAACCATTTCCAGAACGGTGGGTTACTCGTATCGAGTGTCGTATGCCAATAGGTGTCCCAGCAGAGAAGGTCTGCATATTCACGGAAGCACTCCGGAAAATGATCTTCGCTGAAACGCTCGAAAATGCTCGGGTCGGCGGCGTTTGCCTGCGCTATGAACTTCGCCGGGGGTTCGATATGCCCCTCCTCGCGCCAGTGAACGGCAATCTGCGCTTCGGAAATTTGCTCGTCCTGCTCATCGGCCATTACTCAAACCTCCGCTCTAGAAAACACGTATGTTCTCGCGCGAGAGGACGAGATTGCCACTCCCAACTGGCTATCCAATCCTCCGCAGCCCCTCAAAGATTTCGAACTTGACGTTAGCCTAGGACGCAAACTCCGGCGCGGGGGGAAACTTCATCCCTCCCGCGCCAATTTGGAGATTGCCGCCCCGTCGTTAGATGGGGAACGTGATGTTCCCCTTAGTTTCGCGGACCAACTGGCAATACTGTGCGCTTATACGTCGAGTTCGTGACCGTAGCGAAAGATCCGTACCAAGCCAGTACAGCCGTCACGATCCCGAGATAGCCACCGATCTTGGTCCAGCCCGCGTGCCCAGATGAAACTGCCCCGATTCCAAGCGCGGCGAAGGTCAACGTCAGGAACACGAAAATCAGCAGCACTGCGGTGCTGGTTCTCGTGGCCGCAATCGTCATATAGGCGGTAAAAATCGCCCAGACAAAGAGGTACGCGGCGACCGCGTTACCACCGAACGAACCCGACGGCGTTTTCGTAAGGAGATACCAGAACGAAAGCCAAAAGGCGCCATACGAACAAAAGGCAGTGGCCCCAAAAGTATTCCCCTTGGCATATTCCCAAAGACCCGCAAGAAACTGCGCAATACCTCCATAGAAAACGGCAAGGCCGAGAACCTCTCCGCTTTCATGCAGGATATTGGCGTTCGCAAGGCTCAGCAGGAAGGTCGTCATCGCGAAACCCGCGAGACCAAGTCCCGCTGGATCAGCGAATTGACTCCCCGGCGTTGTTCCTTCAGTCATCTTTATCTCCCCCCTCCGCTCGCCCGCGATCTGCGGACTATGGAAGTATGTCCGCGATCTTTGCGCCGTCACGAATGACCTGCGTGGCAATGTCAAAGAAGTCATAATACGTTGAACATTTTGTAACTCAATTGCAAACTTAATCATCATCTCCAGCCCTCTACCCTCGCACCGCCGCGGACTCGCGCGCGAACTGGAGCACTACAGCGGTGAACGTCGGCCCAGCAACGTGGACGTTATCGAGCGCGCCCGTCCAAGCGTCGGTCCATCATCATCAGATTGAAAGACAGGCGTTGCCAAGAGGCCGAATGGTCACTTCAAATTCACATGTCGGGCGCACAATGCCTCGCGGTTCAACAAACTCACCTCAATCACGCGTTCATGCGACGGAAATCTGCGGACTATCCGGTAACGGACAACGCGGTGCCTGAGGGACAAATAACGATAGGAGCTATCGTGAAGGCCAGCGCAAGAGACAGACCGTCAATGCCCGCATGTGCACGCGAACGTACGCGAAAAGGAATGAAATCCTGACGAACGTCCCGATTGGTATTGATGTCAGCTTCGAAGAGTCTGATCATCGGTCAATAATGGACGTCCTTCCACGCCTTTTGGCGACTCCTAGACGTTGTGCCTCAAAACACGCAACTACCACCGAAACGTGACGAGTCCAATGTTCCAGACCCTGCGCGCTATGTTCGAAATTCAATACGACAAGTTGTCAATCACCGTCGACATCATCGGGAAGAGGATCCGGGCGCGAAGAGCTCATGTGCCCGAGAGTTATCGGGAGTTTTTGGAACTCTCATCGATCGTCGAACTCGTCGCCCAACAGAACGCGACGGAGATGGTCCGACGACTCGTCTTGGAGCACAAGACCGTCACGCGCGCCGCAAGGTCAATCTTCTCCATCTTGGAGGGCGCGCACGAGGGGCCGAAAGCTGATCTCCCCACGCAGCGACTGCAGGTCAACGCAGAGATGGCTTGGATGCTCGGGAGCCTTCTCGGTTGATCGGCCAGCCGCCCGACTCGGAATCCGAAGACGGATCAGCCAGGATCACGGAATTCAATGGAATCTTGCACGAAATTTGGAGGTGGGCCGCATGACGGCGTCGAGACGCTACCGAGAAATAACGTAACCGCTATGGGAACGACCGTCTTCGGCGTTATCTCGGTAAGCTTCATGATGGCAATGTATGCGTTCGAACGTAGAGGAAGAGGGTTCATCCTCGCGTTTGCACTCGGATGCATTCTCTCGAGCACCTATGGATTCCTCGCCCATACATGGCCCTTTGGGGTAGTTGAACTTATCTGGTCAGCAATTGCGCTACGCCGCTGGCATACATTGCGAGCCGATGGTCTCGCGTGAAAAATCGCCGAAACGATCAGCAGCCGCACCATGAACAAAGTTTCCCCCACGAGCGATTATCGACGCACGAACACTCCAGGGAGGCTGACGAGCGATACCTCGGAGGTGCTTTCGCACTGATTGTCGCCTTCTTGGCGATCGAGGTCGTCGTCGCGATCACCTCGCATTCATTGGTGCTCCTTGCGGATGCGGGCCATATGTTGACTGACGCCGGGGCAATCGCCCTGTCGATCTGGGCACTTCGACTCGCCGTTCGCCCGGCCACCACCCAATGGACCTTTGGACTCAAGCGCGCAGAGATCCTGTCGGCCGCGCTCAACGGAGTCACGCTCGCTGTCGTGGGAACGTTGATCACCGTCGAGGCAATCGGGCGACTCATCCGACCACCACATGTCGGCGGCCTTGCGATCGTGGTAGTTGCCGCAATTGGTGTCACGATGAATTTGTTAGCGACGCTGTTGCTCTCCAAAGCTCATCGATCAAATCTGAATATTGCGGGAGCATTTGCGCATCTTCTTACCGATCTCTGGGCATTTATTGGAACTTTGGGCGCAGGTCTTGTCATTCTTTTCACCGGATTTGAACGCGCGGACGCGATCGCTTCAATCTTTGTCTCAGCATTGATGATCAAGACCGCATGGTCTCTGTTGCGCGATTCTGGACGCATCTTGTTTGAGGCAGCTCCAGCTGGTATTGATCTCTCCGAGGTCCGTAGTCATCTTCTTGCAGGGGAACACGTACGCGACGTGCACGATCTCCACGCGTGGGTCGTAACCTCTGACCTCCCAGCACTCTCTGCCCATATCGTCCTCGATGACATGTGCTTTCGGGATGGCCACGCTCCCCAGATCCTTGATGAGCTGAGAAAGTGTCTCGTCGATCACTTTGATCTCGAACATTCGACGTTCCAGCTTGAGACTCCGAGCCACTTCTCTCGCGAGAGGGAGATGCATTGAACCCGCCGCACGGTTCACGATACAAATGCGATCCGCGTAGGGTCAGGATTCCAATACAGCCTTGTGTTACACAGATGAACTCACGGAGCCCCTTCGATCACGTCACTGGTGAACGTTGCAAAATTACTTGTCACTCCTGAGAGGCGTCTCACCGGATTGAATGAATTGGGCATCAACTACAATCAGCCTGTGCGCAGTCCGCTCAATCCCGAAGTTGCAAAAGGGTTCTCCCAATCGGCCGCCGCTGTCCTTGAATTTCTCTCTGGGCGAATGCCCTTCGGTCTCTGGATGGTTACGCGAACTGAAGGTGAGGACTGGATTGTCCTCTCGTCGGTCGATCGCGGGTACGACGTTGCTGAAGGTTCGGTATTCCGATGGTCTGACTCGTAATGTTCACGAATGATCGCGGGACTTGGACCGCAGGTGGCTCCCCGATTAAACGAGATCTCGTGCTACCGCGAGGCGCCGATCGGCGAGATCCTGCCGATTCGAGCCTATATTGGCGTACCCATCCAGCACGATAATGGGTCAATTTTCGGAACTCTGTGTGCGTTTGACAAGGCTAACCAGTCGAATGAGATGCTTGACGAACTACCTTTGGTAGAGCTTTTCGCAACACTTCTCGGGTCGATTCTCGAGTGCGAGCTAGGCACAGAGGTCGAGCGAAGGCGCGCCGAACGCGCCGAGGCTGATTCCATGATCAATGAGCTGACTGGGCTTGGCAACCGAAGGGCCTGGGAGCGAATGATTGATGCCGAGGAGGCGAGGTGCGCCCGCTACGGTGATCCCGCTTCGATACTCATTATCGACATCAACGAGTTGAAGCAAGAAAACGACGAGCACGGGCATGCTGCCGGTGATCAGGTGCTGAAAGCTGCAGCTGACTCGATCCAATCGTCCGAACGCGAGGGAGACTTCACTGCTCGCATCGGTGGAGACGAATTTGGATTCCTCGCGCTGCATGCAAATGCCCTCGACGCGGAGACCTTGAGGACCCGGATTCTCGCTGCCCTAAGGGCTCATTCAGTACGCGCAAGCGTTGGAGTTGCAACCCGGCACCCCTCCGAAGGGTTACGACGTGCAATCACCCTGGCTGACTTGGGGATGTACTCCGAAAAGCTCCGGGGCCGCTCGAGCTGAACTTTCGTCGTGCGAGAAAACCTGAAGTTCTGGTGCATGTGGACCGAAGACCACGACAAGGATGTCAATCAATATCTGTCAATCCTAATCGGGAGGACTCGAACCGAATTGCGAGTTCAGCCCATGGACATGACATTCGTGTCGATGTTGTCCATCTTCAAGAAATGCACCACACTCTTCACAGATCAGGTGTGCCCAGCACGCGGGGTCGCCGGCTCGATCGTCGGCCGTGGCATCTCGCGAGATCAACGGTTGGTCCTGCGATGCGAGATCAAAGGCTGAGGTGCCCAATACGTCGCGTACGGATTCCAGTCCATCTGTCTCGGACCCCAAACCTTGGCCAGACGACGGAACGTCGCGCGTCGATTGCGGAGAATTTCGAGAGGACTTCGATCTCCGCAGAAAGCGCGACAATCTTGAGTCCGTGGCCCGGAACTGCACGAGAGTTCGCTGCAAATATTCGCTCACCAGACGCCACACCCTCCAGGCGCCAGAAAGGCCGCGCCCCAGGAGGCTCAGTATAGAGATCTCTCCGAGGCACACCGCAACCGAACCGGGTGCGTCGCACCGACGAGTCCACGTTGATCGTCAGTCCGAGGGCAACGCGAACTCCCAGAAATTCTCATAATGAGGTCGTTCAAGCGATTTGCGAAATACGAGGTATTGACTCGTTTTGTCCTGCTCTGTGACGCTGCGATCCTTTGCTGCGAATCCCACGAACATTGTCATCAAACGCAGTTCTTGAGATTATCGACGAAGTATTGGAAGCAAAGAGGATGACATCTTTGGGAGATGTCTTACTACTCGTGGTCACGAGAACCCCGCGACCTACGTTCGCGATCAAAAATCATGGATGCCTCGGTCATCCTGGCATATTGCAAGACAGATAGGGGAACCCTGCTCTGGCAACGGACATCTGTGCGGTGGAGAATGGGGTGGTAACGCCTCAAGACGAGGAGGTCCACAAATGATGTGGTACTGGGGCAACGGCGGCGTTCACTGGTGGGGCTGGTTCATTGGTTTCGTCATCACCATAGTTTTCTGGGCCTTTTTTATCTTTCTCATCATCTCGATCTTGCGCGGGTTTGCGGGTCGCGGCCATGGGCATGACGTTCCTCACGAGCATGACCCGGAGCGGATATTGGCACGTCGTTTTGCAAATGGAGAGATAGACGAAGAGGAATTTCACCGGCGACTCGAAGTACTGAGATCCCACGGTCATGGAAAGACCTGAATCGTCGAAATATGGGATATCGCCGAATTCCATATTGGTGCACTGCTCTACCAGATCCATCACAATGCGGCCTTGCAAGAGCAAGAGCGTGAGGCTCCGACGGTGAAACAGGGATCGAAGCATGGGCAAAAGATCTATGGGGCCACGTTTGGCACACCTGTGGATTTCGGAGTAACGGGTCTAAAGGAGCAAATACACCTCCGCAATTTTCAGTTATCCGGGCATCGCGATTACAAAGACACCTATTACGACACCACCAACCTCGATCTCAGCCGTTTTGGCGCACTTCTGAGACTGCGGATCTCAGCCGAACGAACATTTTGGAACGTGCAACTGTTCCGCAAAAAGAATGACCGCTACCTGATCCTCCACGACCTTGAGTTCGAAGGGTCTCCTTCGGAAATACCAGAGGAACCAATAAACCTTCTTTACGCGTTTCACCGCTCACAGCAGCTTGTACAGATAGGGCAGATTCGCATCATCCAAACGAATTACGAGCGACAAGATGGCGAGGGCCCACCTCATGACGGAATCATCGACCGAGATATCTCTTCCAGCGGAACTATCTCGGGGGCTCAGCATTTCCGGGACATCATTCTACGGACGAGCAGCCGCGCAACGTTTGATCGTGCGCCCTACGAATCCCTTGAGGCTTTTATGCTCAGCAAGGGCGGCGACAAGTATCTTGATATTCCAGAGATTTTCCGCGTTCTTGGACCAATCGCTCCATCACTCCACACCATCCTTGAGTCATCTGGTGACCCCGACTCCCGCGCCTATGCAATTCTTCAGCAAGCGGTCGCGCTCGCTGTCGGCCGACTTCTGCGCTTCGACCCGGGAGTACGTTTAAGTCCAGATCCGGAGATAGTTCACGAATTTCGAGTGACCGTTCGACGACTTCGATCGGATCTCCGCAGTTTTTCATCCATCATCGACGCGGCTGGCGCGAATTTGCTTCGCAACGAACTTGCTTGGTTGGGCGGCGAAGTTGGAAAAATTCGCGACTGCGATGTTCTCACGGAACATATCCACGACCTCTCGCTCCACAACTTAAGCGAAGATCAAGCAGGCATTGTGATGCTTCAAGATTTCATCAACAGCCTATGCAAAATAAACCGGAAATTATTGCTTGAAACAATCAGCTCCAAGCGCTACGCAGATCTTATTGAAACAATCATAAATATTGCGATCGGGTCTATTTCGATTGAGAATGCAGCTGGTATCAACCAACACAAGCCGTTTCAAAAATCAAGTGAGAGAATCATCAAGAAGATTGTGCGCCAACGTTGGCGAAAATATGCACGCGCAGCTCAACAGATCAACACGGGATCATCAGAACGGGAGCTTCATCATGTCCGCATTCTCGCAAAGCGATGCCGATACGCTGCTGAAGCGGCACTTCCACTTTTTGGTGTCGCAGCCAGAAGGTTTTCTCGTTCGATGCAAGAGGTGCAAAACCTGCTTGGCACATACCACGACTGTGCGTTTCAAGAGACCTGGCTCCGCAAGATTGCGGAGGACCTACCTGATGCCAGAGTGGCGATTGGTGAGTTGACATTCCTTATTCAACAAGAACGAGAATATCTCAAATCCAAATGGCCAAAGATTTGGAAGAAGACCTCATCACCAAAGCTTCGACGGTGGACCGACGCCTAATCCTCGTCCTATCGCGAAGTCATGACATAAAGATTGATCTCACCGAGGGAGAGGCCGCGTTGCTCTGTCACACCGTTCCGCCTCACCGCTACCATGACCGATATTGCGGCGGGCTCGACGATGAACGAGTCGGTGGCGAACGAGACAGCGATCAATGTCACCCGGATGGACTGCCCGGGAGCACGAGTCCAGCCCCTCCCCTTCCTCGGGTTTGATTCTGACGTCCGAGATCAAAAGAGTTCCAGACCGACACGGGTAATTGAATCGCCACGCCATCTGCCTAGGCGAATGGTTCCACCTGCGCACACCTCAAGTGCAGGTGAGCCGACGATTTTCGAACCACTCGAGACGGGAGAACATCGAAGTTCTGCACACTCATGTCGCCCAAGACAGCAATGCCAGAGAGCGGAACTGGGGTGATGCGAACCCTCTGAAGCGATCTCCATCGATAGGTGAAGCGACCATTTTCGAAGAAATCACATCCCGCTGTACGCGAATCAGGGCGCTCACGGCTTTGTAGGAGTGGAAGAGAAATCCTCTGCCTGTCAAGAATGCGAGAAAAGCCGTGATTGAGATACGAACAGAGCGTTTGAGGGGGCTCACGTTCTTGATCGCGGATATCGACGAGTGCGGCGATGGAGAGACGCAGTTCGAGTCCGTGTCGATTGGGGCTCGCACCTCAAAAGGAGACCTACCAATAAACATTCTCGAGTTCTCGCCGAACTGCTATCCAGATCGGAAGGTCACCAGCTTCGTTGCGAAAGATAATCTCATCGCCGCCCTCGGCGATCGTGTCCGATCGGGAGTGATCATCAACGCTGCCGCTCATGACGTCAAGGAAGAGTCAGGTCCAAAACGTCCCCTTCTCCGTCCGAGACACGTCGTCGTAGACGAAGGTGGCCGGGATCGGTGCCACCGAACTCGTTCCCGGTGCTAGATCTCGTTCGGTTCGACGATAAAGATTTCCGATCGGGGTCACTGGGACGCACCTGAGCCACCGGAGGTCTTCAACGCATCAGGTAGCGCATCGAGATAGGCAATATCCATTCACGCGGGAGCTCGGCAGCCGTCGGTTCAACCCGACGTCGCCAACAAACTGAGGAGCTGATCAGATGTCAGACGAAGAACAAGGGAATCCTCGAGCAGAGTTCGCTCACCTACTCGACAGTCACGCAGCGGCACCGTCTTCTGCGCTCGCCTCGATCGTCGCTCGGGTTCGACGACGACGCGAGCGACGTTTAAAGGCCGTCGCCAGCGTATCGATCGTCGTGGCTATCGCCGGCGCGAGCCTCGCGGGGGTGACCTGGGCAACGAACAGCACGACCTCGGCATTTCAATCACGAACCATTCCAGCGACCGGTTTGACACCCACGGCGAACGGGGCATGGACCAAGCGGAACCAGAGGCTCGGCACGGCACCGAAGGGGCTGAGCTGGTCGTCACATCCAGCGAGCAGCTCCTCCTCGGGCCCAGGCGTGACGACCCCGAATGCCACGGGGCCAGTTGCGAGGACAAATCTCTGCACAGTCAATGGCTGTGGCTATCCGTTCCCCAGCGGATCGAACGGTCCGATGACAGGACTCTTCGACCGAAAATCGGGCGACATCACCATGCGGGCGTTTACCGAGACAATGATCGGGATTGTCCCCCTGCCCGCCATGTCGAACGGATCAACCCCTACCCCATCGTCGTCGGTACCCTCGCCGAACACAGGCGCGGTACAAGGACCTCCGGTGCAAAGATCTCCACGCAGCGCCCCGACCGCGGCGATGCCGGTCTACTCTTCGTGTGAATCGGCGCAGACGCTGGTCGTCGAGGTGTCGAATCCGAGCGCAATCGGCACCATCACGGTGCCACTACCCTCGATCTCCATCTCAGAACCGGGACAGCCATTCGAGGTGATCGACAGCTCGGTCGTCGGCGTCCCCGAAGGCTCGCCAATCGAGGTACTGACGGTCCACGTCACTTCGGAGGTGAGCAGTGTGCAAGCAAGCTTTGCCGACGGGACCTCCGACCAGATGACCGTCATCGATGGCTGGGCGGTGTTCGCGGACGACGGTAGCGCGCCGCTGCCGGCAACCATCACAACATTCGACAACTCGGGCCAGGTCATTGCCACCGCGACGGTCAACGACGACAACGCGGTCGCGCAGCCCCTCGCTTGCGCCACACCCTATGCCGGGCCGCCCCAAGTCGGAAATGGGACCGCTTCCCCGGCAACAGGCTCAAAGTGAGTACAGGTTCAAACGCTCCGAGCGCCGTGAACCGTGCTCAACTGTCGTGTGTGGAAGAAGTTCACGCGCTCGACGACACCGAAAGAGAGCACGGGGACCAACTGCTTCGACCTGAAGGCGTGGACGAGGATTTCGCCGCGACCTACACCGTGCATTATCCGCGGCTCGTACGGGCACTCGAGCTCGGCGGAGTGGATCGTCCAGGCGCGGAGGACATCGCCCAGGAGGCGTTTGCCCGAGCTCTTGGCCGTTGGCGTTGGGTTCGCCGAGGTGCCAACCCCGCTGGCTACGTCTACCGGAGCGCATTCCGACTTTCGTGGCGCTCGTCAGCGCACAAACGGCTTTTCGCCGAGGCGCACTCCACGCCCGACATCGCCACCGAGGCAACGCTGCTCGTCGGGATCGAAGCGGCGCTCGCAAAGATGCCACTCGCCCGCCGTCGCTGCGCTGTACTCTGCCTGGTAGTCGGGATGTCCACGCGAGATGCCGCAGGCGCGCTCCACATCGCCGAGTCGACGGTGCGAAAACAGATCGAACGTGCTCGCACGGACCTGACCGAGGCGCTCGCCGATAGCGACACGCCCTCAACGGCCTGAGTGGGCCTCGAGGGTTCGCACGAGGGGGACATGTCCAAAATCGACCTCCGCAACCTTCACCCACGCTCCCACCCCGTCCGAGAGGAGCGTATCCTTGCAGTGGTACACAAGTGGTTCGGACACCCGGCCGACCCTGATCCCCTCAACGCCACCGTCGCGGCCATGCTCGCGACCGAGGAGCAGTGAGAAATCGAGCTATCCGGGATCGTCGGGGCTCGCCATCGCGAGCAGCAGTTCCAGATCGAACTGGATCGGTTCGGCGACCTCTGCTGGGTGAATCCCCGCCTTGCATCACCGCCGTTTGCCCGATGCGGCCATGAATCGCCCAGCGGAGATTCGAAAGACCGTCGCGCAGGCGCTCACGGCGTAACCCAAGCCACCTCTGACCGCCATCCCCGTTATACCTACACCGGTGATGCCGCTCCCGGCCAGGCCAACGGCAACACCATCAAATTGAACGACGGCCGTTGCATGAGATGGCCGTATCCGACTGACCACGGCCATGTTGGCGTCCGATTAGCCGTAGCGAACTTGCGCTGTTACAACCAAGAACCCTCGCCAGAGCAGTTTGTCCAACGCTGTAGCGTCGTCTTGAGGAACGGCGACCGGAATTGATCCCTTTGGGTCTCTCCGCCGTATGACTGATGATGAGAAGATGGCCGGGCTCAGACGATGATGGCGTTTCTGATGAGGCTCTCCTTTCCTGCATGGCGGTCGGTGATGATCAAGCCGGTCTTGTCTTTGTTCGCCGCTACCAACGTCGAATGTTCGGGCTCGCGAAGGGCGTGGTCGGCGATACCGGCACAGCGGAGGATGTCGCCCAAGAGGCATTCATCCGGATCTTCCGACACGCCTCGGTTTTCGATGCCCGGCGCGGATCGGTGGCCGCGTGGGCGCTCACCATCACCCGCAACCTGGCGATTGATGCGATCCGTGTCCGACGCGGTGTCCCCACCGATCCCGATGATCGCGTCTTCGTCGAATTGATGAGCAATGAGGGACTGCCCGATGACACGGCGCTTGCCTCAGACGGTGTTGCCCGCGCGCGGATCGCGCTCTTGGATTTGCCGATCGAACAGCGCCGAGCCGTCGTGCTCGCGGCACTTTACGGACGAACCGCCGGTGAGATTGCGAGCGCCGAGACAATCTCGCTTGGAACGGCGAAGAGCCGAATCCGCCTCGGAATGGCCAAACTGCGCGCCGCGGTCGAGACCGCGGAGACCCCATGAGTGACGACTTCGAAGACTCGAAGCAGTGCGCAGCGATCGAGGATGAGCTGACCGAGTTCGCACTCGGGATCCTTTCTGGGCGCCGTCGCTCGGAAGTGCTCCGCCACGCCGGATCCTGCATGCGCTGTAGCGCGGAGCTGGAACGACTTTCGATCATCGCAGACACCGTCTTGCAGCTCGCGCCGGAGATGGAACCTCCGCTTGGTTTCGAGCTGCGTCTCGCTGAACGACTGCAAAAGAACACGACGGTGCTCCGCTCGCAGCACCTTCACCGGGTGAGGACACTCTCTGCTGCCGCGGTGCTCACGGTTGTGCTCGGTATTGGCCTTGGAACATTTGCAGCGTCTCGAAGTCCCAGCACAAGAACTCCCAGCACAAGAATATGGTCGACGACGGCAAGTCTCACCTCCGCTGCCATCGGCTCGCGCGGCGAGGTTCTCGGTACGGTTTTCATCTCCGCGGGCAGCCCCGGATGGATGGTGCTGACTGTCGACCGCGGAGCTTGGTCTGGAGAGGTGAGGTGCGAGGTGGCGTTCGTCGGAGGAAAGGTCGAGACGCTTGGAAGGTTCAAGCTCTCGAATGCCTACGGTACCTGGGGCGTCCCGCTCACCTCCTCGGCAGGCCAGGTGCGCATCGCGCGATTGGTCGCGCTCGACGGTACCGTTATCGCGAGCGCACATCTCACCACATGATCGGTCAAGCGCACGTCCGCAAGTCACTGTGGAGCGGTGAGGCTCGCACGGGCGTTGGCGACACCGGGTCAGACGCGACTTCGATCGCCCGAGACATGACCGGGTCCGAGAGCACAAGGTTGTACCTGCCTTCGATCTTGCTCTTTTGCTTGACGGGGTGGCTCGTCGGTGCAAAGGCACTCGCGCTTCGCGAGACAGGTGCCCTTTCTCGCACGATTGCTTCGTCTCGTGCGGAGCTCGCCGGGCCAACCATGATCGGTTTTGTGTTGATCATGCTCGCATGTGAGCGACTTTGGCCGGCTGAGAAACGGAAGGTGTTTGCACGAGGACATGTGCAAGATGCGTGTTTCTTCCTCCTCTTCGTGACCCTAATGGCCCCGTTCGTGACGATGCTCGGAGTTGCGTCGGCAGAGTTGCTGCTGCGCTACACGCCGTGGATCACCGTGCCTCACACGGCGAGCTGGCCGCGCTGGATCCTCCTCGGAGTGACCTTCATTGCCATGGATGGCTGCAACTGGCTGGCACACCGCGCCGACCACCGATTTATCCCACTTTGGCGGGTTCACGCTTTGCATCACAGCCAGGAAGAGCTCAGCGTTCTCACAACCTTTCGCGTCCACCCTCTTGTGCACACCGCGAGCTTTCTTCTTGCCACAGTGCCGGTCGTGGCACTCTTGAGGGGGTCGATCGCACCCGGCCTGATCACGATCTACCTCGGTCTCGGGGCATTGCCCCACGCCAATGTGTCATGGACATTCGGACCGCTCGGCAAGATCTTCGTCAGCCCCGCGTACCACCGGCTCCACCACGCGATCGACCAATCCGGGGACGTGAACTTCGGGATCGTCTTTGTGTTCTGGGATGTGCTCGCCCGACGGGCCGTCTTTCCAGGGCGCGGCCGAACGGTCTGTCGAACCGGACTTGCGAATCGACCGTTGCCGGTCGAACAAGCTCCCGATCGGCCAGAGACTGCTCGCGTCCTTATTCGACAGCTCCTCGAACCATTCAGGGCCGATGGACAACGGCGATGCCCGACGTGATCCCTTTTCTCTTCTCGCCCGTAGTTCAAACTAGCCAGCACGACACGTCGCGAGGACAACGTGGTTCAGCATCAGTGCGTTGTACTCGGGCAGGTTTTGTACGCATAGCCAATATCCGAAAACGATGAGCGAGGGAGAATGTGAGATGAAACAGACAATTCAACAACATACAAATCAACATGGAGTGGCAATTCGCCAGGGCTCAATTGGGCGCATCACGGCGGTCGCTTTGATGATTGGGGGCTTTGCTCTACCGGTCTTTGCAGCCAGCACCGCCGGTGCCGTGACAAGTCACGCGACAACGGGTCTTGTCATCTCCACGATCAAGAACAAGACGCTTGGCACAATCCTCGTGAGTAGCGGCAAGACGCTCTACACGCTGAAGGCAAGCAAGGTGGGCTGCACAGCGGAATGCACGAAGATCTGGCCTGAAGTCGTGCTGCCCAAAGGCGTGACGAAGGCGACCGCAGGGTCCGGCTGCAAAGCCGCGCAGCTCGGAACCGTGAAGCGTGCCAGCGGTGTCCGCCAGGTGACCTTCAACGGTAAGGCGCTCTACCGGTTCAGCGGAGACAAGTCAGCCGGACAGGTACACGGAAACCGCGCAAAGGATTCGTGGGGTACGTGGTCGGTCGTCGTCACAGCAAAGGTGACATCCTCAGGCGCGTCAGCGGGCTCCGGCGGTGGAACAACTACGACGACTAGTGGCGGCGGCTACGGCTACTGAGCATCAGTGCTGTCAGCGTGAGATCCGATGTGGCTTTGCACGCACGCCTCGTTGGAAATGTCTCCGACACTCGCGGGTCGGTGAATGACTTGCCGGACCAGCTGTGCCCATCCAGATAGGAGCAGTCCATGTGGATTCGAGGAATTATCGGTGTCGTGCTGTGTGTGATCGGCGCGGTCTGGATCGCACAGGGAACGGGCGCTTTGCACGGGTCTGGGATGAGCGGTCATGGCCAGTATGCGGTTCTTGGTGTCGTTGTGATCGCGATCGGCTTGGTACTACTCATGTGGGCAAAGCATGTCCGGAGGAGCCGCCCAACGAAAACAGCCTGACCCCTCGACCATTTGCTCATAAGGCCAATAAGGCCAATAAGGCGCCTACTTCAACAACTGACGAGCTCGGTGCATTCGGCGCGGCCATCTCCGTCTCGTGTGTCAAAGCATGCCCGGTACGCAAGATCAGCCCGGGCAGAATGTCGCCACCGACCGGCGTCACTTCGCGAGCCAGTAGCCGTGCGGAACGGATAAGGAGCAGCGGCGCGACACATAACGTCCAGCCTCGATGCGCGCGCGAGGACGCCCCGGATCATCGGATCGCTGGCGACCGAGGTGGTGTGTGTAGCAGACTGGCCGCACCGGTCGATACGGACGAATCGAGGAATTGACATGCCCAAGGCCTACTGGGTCAGCCTGTACTCGGAGGTGCACGATCCCGAGAAGTTGGCGGCGTATTCGGCACTCGCAGCCCCCGCGCTCGTAGCGGGCGGAGGGCGCTTCCTCGCGCGCGGCAACGCCGCCTACGCGTTTGAGAACGGGAAGATCCAGCGCATGGTGGTTATCGAATTCCCGAGCGTCGAAGCGGCACACGCGGCTCACGAGAGTGCAGCGTATCAAGAAGCCCTCGCAGCACTCGACGGTGGAGCATCCCGCGACCTCCGGATTATCGAAGGCATCGAGTAGCCCCAATTATTGCTGGGTCAAGAACTCGAGCGTATGCCAGTGAGACCGAACCGCAGCTGTGGAGACGGACTCACTGACAGAGATTCCGTCTTGAAGACTAGGTGGTGTCTTTCGCAGCGCACGGTAAAAATTTTCAGCTCTACAAGATCGAGGCTAATTTCGGACTTTGAGGCAAGCGACATCGTTCTAACCGCTGCCCGGCAAGAATTTCTTCAATCATTACTTCCGGATCTGCGAGCAAAATCCGGCAAAGCACCCCCTCCGGAATTAATCCGCTGACATTGCGCTGACATTTGCGTCGCACCGACATGCTCACAAGGCATTTATAGGCTATCTGACCAGTAATTTCTAGTGGTGTGACATTCAAATAACGCGCGATTCGTGGACAGCCTCAAGCGCCACCCGCCCGCGACGGACCTTGGTGATAATCTCCCCGGCGGTCTTGGTCCAGATGAAAGGTTTGGGGTTGTCGTTGTTGTGCGCGACGTACTCCTCGATCGCATCGATGAGGGCGCCGACGTTCCCAAAGCTGCCTCGGCGGATGCGATTGGTCGTGATATCGCGGAACCAGCGCTCAACAAGGTTTAGCCACGACGAGCTTGTCGGCGTGAAGTGGAGATGGAAACGTTTGTGCTTTTTGAGCCAGTTGCGCACGTCTTCGTGCTTATGGGTGGCGTAGTTGTCCAAGATGATATGGATCTGCTTGTTCTTTTCGACCTCACGGTCGATCAGACGCAAGAAGACGAGGAACTCCTCGTGGCGGTGACGTGAGAAGCACTTGCCGATCAGCTGGCCGCTCGCCACGTTGAGCGCGGCGAACAGCGTCGTCGTGCCGTTGCGTTTGTAGTCATGCGTCATTGTGCCTGCTCGGCCCTTTTTCATCGGCAGGCTCGGCTGCGTGCGATCGAGCGCCTGGATCTGGCTCTTTTCGTCAAAGGAGAGCACAATGGCGTTGTCGTAGGGTCGGATCAGGGCGCGGTTCTGGTCTTACAACCGGCCCGTCTCCCTGGTCCGCCCTCCGAACCGGACGTGCGCGTCTCCACGCATCCGGCTCTCCACATGACCATGCCTTCGAGTTATGCCGCTGACTCATTCGTCGCCCATGGCGAGGGAATACGGTTCGCCCGATAGCGGTAACGCACAATGGCAACCGTATCGGGTTTGAACAGCTGAACCTCGTCCTGCGTCGGCCGCCATCCCGGGAGATAGCGTCGCCGCAGTTCTTTAACCGTCGCCTTGGGATGTTTGTGCCGTAACCAGATCCAGACCCGTCGCCAAGTGAAAGACGACAGATAGGAAAAGGTCGCGGATGACGCCCCGTGGCGGTGGTAGTTGGTCCATCCTCGTAGCACCGGGTTCAACCGGTGCAAAAGTTCAGAAAGCGACTGGTTCGTTGTCCCACGAGTTGCACTGCGAACCTTTGCCTTCACCGCCGCCAAAGCGCGACGGGAGGGGTAGGTATATACGTAGCGTTTCATCGCACCTCGTTTCTTGTGCCGCTGGATGTGCATGCCCAAGAAATCGAAGCCCTCGTCGATGTGGACGATCTTCGTCTTCTCCTCAGAGAGCCGAAGCCCCATCGGGAGAAGCACCCTTGCCGTTTCGTCCCGCAGGTATTCGGCGTCGGTCCGGTTCCCAGCCACGAGGACGACAAAATCGTCGCAATATCGCACAAGGCGATAGTTGGCCAGACCCTTACGACGCCGATACTCACGGTCATGAGAGTCGCCCATCGCCTTCCATGCCCCGGCGAAATGATCGTCGAGGACAGAGAGCGCAATGTTCGACAACAAGGGTGAGAGGATTCCGCCCTGTGGTGCACCGGCGCTCGACTCTCGAAGTTCGTGATCCTCACCGAGAATCCCGGATTTCAAGAATGCCTTCACCAGACCCAGCACACGCTTGTCTCCGATCCGTCCTCGCATCCGCTCTAACAATGCGGAGTGTGAGATCTCATCGAAGCACGCCTTGATGTCACCCTCCACGACCCACTCATAAGAGCGGGACGTGAGAAAATGAATTTCTGCGATAGCGTCCTGGGCTCGGCGTCCGGGGCGGAAACCATAGGAACATGGCTGAAAGTCCGCCTCGAAGATCGGCTCGAGCACCATCTTGAGGGCAGCCTGGACCACCCGGTCTCGGACAGTGGCGATGCCCAATCGCCGGCGCTTGCCGTCGGGTTTTGGGATCATCACCTCCCGCACGGGAGCTGGTTGGAACCTCCGGGCCTTGAGATCATCTCGAAGCTCGGAGAGAAAGGCCTGCTCGCCCCGGATAGCCTTGATGTAATAGGCAGTCTGCCCGTCCACCCCGGCCGAACGAGCTCCTCGGTTGCGCTTCACCCGCTGCCAAGCCTCAACAAGAACAGCGGGATCGTATACGAGGTTATACAGGTCATCGAACCGGCGATCAGAGTCGTCGGTCGCCCAACGGTGCAGTTTGGTCTGGATCTTCAGTACCCACCACCAAGCCTCTTCGGCATCTGGCCACGGATCGTCGATGTTCACCGGCGAACTCCTGACATTCCAATTCCGACGCTGCGGTCATGCTGTTCCCCTTCGCCATGTACGTGGCTTTCCCACGCTCGGACTACTACGAGAACTCCGTCCCATCCCAAGTCCATCAGCTGACGACGAGCCTGCCCGCCGCCACCCTGGCTGGGCGGTGGGGAGGGCGGTCCGGGATGGTTCCCACGTTCACTCACTGACCGATCGACCGGCGAGGTGCCCAACTGTTCCCCTGCAGCCTCGCCACGAGTACGCCGCAGGCCTTCTTCGTGGCCTCCCCACCGGCCCACCTAACCGGCTTCGGAGTCGCACCCGTCATCAACGACCGAGGGCGTGCACTGCTGTCCGACCCATATCCACCAGGTTTGAGTCGGTTCCTTACTTGAGGGGGTTCGACCGCTGGTTCCTTCACACGTACACCTTCCGATCATGCTTGCCGGACCCGGCCCGTCTGGAAGTGCCAGACCGTCCCGGCGTTAAAGGAGCTGCTTCCCACCCTCGCCTGCGTCTCCAGGGTCAGGCTGCTCCTTGCTTTGACGACCTGCTGCGACAGGCCGAGAGCGAGTCCTTTCACCTCGCTCGGTCAGTAGGCGCCTCGTGGCGCACGGGCGGGTTGAGATACAGGCCAACAACGTCGATCAGCTTCTCCTCGAACCTTGGATCGTGCGAGACCTTGAAGGTACTCACCAGATGGGGTTTGAGTCCACGTGCCTTCCATTCGCGCTGCACCGTCGTGCGCGATAGTCCTGAGTATTCGGCCATCGTGCGGTTCGACCAGTGCGTGGCTGCTTTGGGCGTGGTCGTGCGGGTATCCTCGATCATCTTCTCGATCACCGTCTGGTCGATCACGGGTTTGCGACCTCGTCCATCGTGTACTTTGCCCACCCATTTCACGCCATCAGTCTCGAAGTGGTCTCGCCACTGACACACGGTCGATCTTGAGACGTCGAGGGCGCGCGCGATCTTCGTGTTGGCGATGCCGTCGGCTGCCATCAAAAGACCTCTGGCTTCGCGCACTGCCCGGTAGGGAAACGAGACACTCTGGGCGATCTCTTCGAGCACGACGCGTTCGTTTTCGCTCAACAGCAGTGGAGGTGCGGGAGCATGGGGCATGACCCATCCTAACTCAACCGCGCGTCTATTTCAGTGTCAGTACACTAGGTGGGCGCTG
>Ga0307374_10000843_pt1 | contig 57521 bp, 49 predicted proteins | sample OX3MG_FD_202532 | JGI IMG/M metagenome (GOLD analysis project Ga0307374, IMG submission 202532) | Soil microbial communities from Risofladan, Vaasa, Finland - OX-3 | ecosystem: Environmental > Terrestrial > Soil > Coastal area > Acid sulfate soil | place: Finland: Risofladan, Vaasa | collected...
GGCAAACTTCCGCAGCTTTTCGGAGACATGTTCGGCTGGCGCCATCAGGCCCAGGCTATCGCGAAAGTTTTCGACGCGTTGCCCACCGCGGATCGCTCGCAATGTGCCATCCTCGCGCTGAATTATGGCGAGGCTTCAGCCGTGGATTACTTCGGTCCCGCGTATCACTTGCCGCCCGCCATCAGCGGACACAATCAATATGGCCTGTGGGGTCCGCGCGGATATACCGGAAACGTTGTGATCACGATTGGCTACACGGAAAATCAATTGCAGAACATGTTCGGCGAAGTGACGCTCGCGGCGCGCATCTCACCGCCCTACGCCATCCCTGAAGAATCGAATCTTCCCATCTACATCTGCCGCAAACCCAAAGCCCCGCTGCCGCAAATGTGGCCCCGCCTCCACTGGCTCGGCTGAATTGCACGCTACGCCACAAAGCCCAGCCGGAAACTCCGGAATCATTTCTCAGACGATGCCCAACTACCTCTGCCACGGTGCCTGGCAAGGCGAAAGTTTGGACCGGACGGAACCATGAATTGGAAATGCGAAAGAGGGAGCGGTCACTACCCGTCGAGTTATCGCCCGGGTGTTCTTGGCCCAGATGAAGTAGCAGTCTGATTGGACGACTGGCTGGACGATTGATTGCCCTGCATGACTGGCCGCGGCGCGCTCAGCCCCGCAACGTCAGAGCCCAATCCGAGTTTTTGCAGACTCAGCGCGTCGAGCTTGCCCGTTGGCGGAAGCCCGTTAGCTGTCTGGAACCTTCGCAGCGCTTCCTGTGTGCCGCCGTCCCATCTTCCGTTCGGGTTCCCAGAGTAAAATCCGCCGCGTCCGAGCGCGGATTGAATTTCTTCGGTCCGATCAGCGGCGGGCTGCTTGGGCAGCGTTATATGATGCCGCCTTCTGCGGTACCGAATATGCCGTTTGCGCCTTAGAGTCTTCTTGTAAGAAACGTTTCGCAAGCCGGCTTTTCTCGATTTCGCGGTCGCGGCCTTGTGCGGCGCAGCGTGAGTTTTTGCGTGTGCCTGATGCGGAGCCGCAGTCGCACGCAACGGCGCAAACCAAAACGCCGCGGCCAGCAACGCGACTCCCACCAGCCCGCGTCTCGCCATTTTCAGCGCCATCCTCGGCAATGATCGCACGTGCAAACGCTCTCTCATTTGGCCCTTTTTACTAACCTACGAATTTTACTCTCCGGCTCGCGGAATCGTCCCCGCGTGGAACACAGTGTACTGCTGCCCCGTTCCATCCGGATGCACCACCTTAAACAGCACATCCTCGCCCGGTTTCAGCTTCGCAATCTCCTGCTTGTAATCCTGCAGATTCGTTATCGCCGCATGGTTGATTTCGACAATCACTTCGCCGCGCAGGAACTTGATGTCGTCCGCGAAGCTCGTCGGCTCAACTTCGCTCACAATCACGCCCAGTTGGCTCGCGCTCAATCCCAGGTGCCGCGAGATTTCCGGCGTCAATCCTTCGACGTGCAGACCAAACGACGTCGGCGCTGTTTCCACATCGCCCGACGCTGCATCCGCGCCCGCCGAAGTATCCTCTGGGAAAATCTTGGACATGTCCGCGACGTTCACCGACACATTCTTCGTCTTCCCGTTGCGCACATAACTCAGCGCCACCGAATGCCCCACCGGCGTTCCAATCACGGGATTAATCAGATCCGATCCTGCCCGCACGTCATGCCCATTGATCTGCGTAATCACGTCGCCCGGCTGAATCCCTGCCCTCGACGCGGGACCGCTCGGCGCCACGTATTGCACCACCACGCCATTCGGCGCGCCCAGTTCCTTGTGTAGCAGCACATCGCTCGTCTGGTCATCCTGGAACTTAATTCCGATCGATCCGCGTGTTACATGTCCTTGCGTAACCAACTGGTTGTAAATGTTGATCGCCGTATTCGACGGCAACGCGAACCCTACTCCTTCAAACCCGCGGCTGCCCGTATAAATCGCCGTGTTGATTCCGATTACGTCGCCGGCCAAATTCACCAGCGGGCCGCCAGAATTTCCCGGATTGATTGCCGCATCTGTCTGAATAAAATTTTGGAATTGCGAGTTGCCGATGTTCTGCCGGTTCGTCGCACTGATGATTCCCGCCGTCACGGAGCCGTTCAGCGAAAACGGGCTGCCGAACGCCAGCACCCAGTCGCCGACTTTCGATCCTTCCGAATTGCCCAGCCGCGCAACCGGCAAATCGTGCCCTGCGTCGATTTTGACCACCGCGAGATCCGTTTGCTTGTCGAAACCGATCACTTTCCCGGTGTAATGCGTCGGATCGCCGTCGATGGCCACTTGAATTTTCGTCGCGCCATTAATCACGTGATCGTTCGTCAGGATGTACCCTCGCTTGTCCACAATCACGCCGGAACCCAGGCTCTTTTCGGCCTCTGGCCCTTGCGCCGCGCCGGGGTTCTGACTGAAATACTTGTTGAAGAAATCCTGGAATGGGTCTTGCCCGCGAGTCCCTGTGCCTCGTTTGTCCTTCGGCGCTTCGAACACCTGCGTCGTCGAAATATTCACCACGGCAGGCTCGACGCGCGCCACGATATTTGAAAACCCATTCGACAAATTAACGGGGTCGGGAATCGTAAGCAGCATAGGTCCATTTGGATCTCCCGGACGTACCGCCGCCACTTTTCCGGGAATCAGCGTACCTACAAGGATTCCTATGCCGAGGGTGAGCGCGAGCAGCATGCTCGCAAAGATCTTCCGGTGCCGCACCCACGTAACCAGTTCCAAGAACTGAATGCCCATTGCTGCTCCCTCCGACCGTGACCCCGCTTTTTCGCCAGGCTGGAAGTTGGAGTATATCACCAGCCTAGTGCGTTGCCTGTCGACTCCAACTATTTTCCCAGCATCCCCTCGCCCGCGTCACCTGTCCTCATGGTCAGCAATGCCCGCAGCGACATAGCCCGCCGCGCCCCCACGGGCTTCGCAGAAATCGCCTTTGGATCCACCCCCTCCATTTGGACTCGCGCCCTCGCCTATCGTTAGCCTCACAAGACTAGTACGTCAGTACGGTTGAATTTCCCTTCCCGCTGCGTTACTCTCCGGCCACCGTGAGCCCCCGGTTACCAAGGTTCCTCTCGCTCTGCACCATCGCTCTGTTCGCGGCCTTAACCGCCCACGCGCAAAAGCCGGTCCCCGCAGCGCCCAAACCGCAAGCCGCTCCGCCGACCACGATCGTCAAGCTCGCCGCCGCACCTCCTGATTATTCCAAGCAGAGCGCCGTCATCGAGCAGAGCAAGGTAGACTTCCGCTTCGAAAATGACGGCTCGGGGCAAGAAGTCCAATACGCAAGAATACGCATTCAAAACCAGCAAGCCCTCCAATCGTGGGGACAGCTTATCTTCACTTACAACTCGTCAGGCGACAAAGTGCACGTCGACTTCGTTCGCGTGCATAAACCCGACGGCCATATCGTAACTGCCGGGCCCGACGCGGTGCAGGACTTGAACTCCCCCGTGGAACAGGTCGCGCCCGTATACACCGACATTCGGCAGATTCACGTCACCGTTCCTGATCTCAGCGTCGGCGACACGCTTGAATACCAACTCCACACAGACACGGTTCACCCTCTTGTTCCGGGACAGTTCTTCATGTCGTGGAACTCTTCTAAGCAAGTGATAGCTCTCGATGATTCTTTCCAGGTGGACGTGCCGCGTTTGCGCGAACTCCACGTAAAAACGGCCAACGGCATCGCCAACCCTGAAATTCACGATCAGGGCGACCGCCGCATTTATACATGGCGCTCTTCTCTCACGAAACTGCCGGACGAATCCTCTAATTCGGATCAAAAAAAGAAAAAGAAGAAGCCGCAGGAATTCCCCGATGTGCAAATCTCCACTTTCACCAACTGGGAGCAAGTGGGCGATTGGTACTCATCGATCGAGAAATCCCGCGCGGCGGTCACCGACGCGATCCAAGCCAAGGCCGCCGAACTCGTCAAGGGCCAAACGACCGACCTCGCCAAAGTGCAAGCAATCTATGACTACGTAACCAAGAACATTCGTTACGTCAGCCTCTCCTTCGGAGTTGGCCGCTACCAGCCCCATGCCGCTGCCGAGGTCCTTGCCAATCAATATGGCGATTGCAAGGATAAAGGCACGCTATTCGATGCGCTGCTCGCTGCGGAGCATATCGAGTCTTATCCCGTGCTCATTAATTCTGGCCGCAAGATCGATCCGGATATTCCTTCGCCTGGCCAATTCGACCATCTCATCAATATTGTCGTGTTGAACGGCAAGAATTATTGGGCGGATACCACCCCCGGCGTCGCTCCTTTCGATTTTATCCTCCCACAATTGTGGGATAAGCAGGCCCTCGCCATCCCGCCCGACGCAAAGCCATCGCTCGTGCGCACGCCCGAAAATCCCCCTTTTGTGCCCGTCGAAACCGTGAATATCGACGGCAAAATTGATCCTTTCGGCCGTTTGCAGGGCAAGTTCTCCTTTTCGGTTACGGGTGAGAACGCCGTGCTATTTCGCTCGGCATTGCGCCTTGTGCCACAGGCATATTGGTCCAAAATCTCTGACAGTGTCATGTCTTCCCTCGTGGGGCCTGCAGCCAAAGTCAGCGACTTCCATTTTGACGATCCCGCGGACCTCGATCAGCCCGTCAAGTACGAAGCTCAGTTTTCCGATCCGAATTTCCTCGATCTCTCGAAAAAGGATGCGGCCCTCACCGTGCCCTCCGTGGGAATCGATTTGCCGAACGTGGCCGAACCCGATAAGGGCGACACCGATCCCCTCAAGTTCAATTCCGTTGGCGACGAAACCGTATCCTGGAAAATTCAGTTGCCGGCGCAGCTCACAGCCACGCTCCCTGTTCCCGTTCACATGACTCGTGATTATGCGGATTATCAGTCCAGCTACACCGCCGCCGGCGACGGCGTCACCGTCGAGCGCCACTTCCTGCTCCGCAAAGCCCAAATTCCTTCGGCCCGCTTCGACGACTTTCAAGCCTTCCGGAACACTGTCCTTGACGACGAGAAGCAGACGCTGACCTTTGCGAATTCATCACCCATGAACGGCGCCGTCCCCTCCGGCATGTCCGCCGACGATCTTTATCAAGCGGCTCTCGATGCCGAGAAGGCCGCCAATTGGACGCAAGCGGCGCGTCTCTACGCCGCCACGGCCGCTAAAGATCCGGATCGTGGAAACGTGTGGAATGCGCTAGGCCATGCGTACAACGTTCTGCTGCGGTATGACAAGGCAGTCCCAGCGCTCGAAAAGGCCATCGCGAAGAATCCCTACGATCCTTACGCCTACAACAATCTTGGCCAAGCCTATCGCGGGCTTGGGCGCTACGATGACGCGATCAAGCAATATCAAAAACAAATTGAAATCAATCCGCTCGACCAATACGCCCACGCAAACCTGGCGGCTGTGTATCAGACACAGAAGAAATATGATCTCGCCCAGCAGGAATACCAGACTGCGCTCAAAATCACACCGAATAACATTGGACTGAACATCGGTCTGGGCAATGCCGATCTCGCGCTTCATCAGGATGACGCTGCACTGGCAGCCTTCCAGAAAGTCCTCGAAAAACTTCCCTCGCCGGTCACCTGGAACGATGTCGCATACTACCTCGCTGATAACAACTCTCACCTTGCCCTCGCCGAGCAATACTCGCGGAATTCCATTCGTACGGTCGAGGCACAATTGGACGCCGCGTCCCTCGACACAATAGGTCCCGTGCAGGCCGGACTCGTCACTTCGCTCAGCGCCTATTGGGACACCATGGGCTGGATCAAATTCAAGCAGGGCGATATGAAGGCCGCCGAAGCGCACGTCCACGCCGCATGGATGCTCGAGGACGCGGCGGACGTGGGCGATCATCTTGGACAGATTTATGAGAAAGAGGGCCGCCGCGCGGACGCCATTCACGCCTACGCTTTGGCGCTCGATTGCCTCCAGCCGCTGCCCGAAACACGCACACACCTCGCCGCGCTGGTCGGTGACGCCAAGGTGGACGCGGAGAAGGATTCCGCGCGGCCCGATCTCTCCGCGCGCCGCTCGCTCAAACTGCCGAATCCGCAAAAAATCGACGCAACCGCTGAGTATTGGATCCTGCTTTCTCCCGGCTCGCAGCCGAATAGCTCCTCGGTCGAAGCTGCGAAGTTCATCGCCATCGACGATGACTACGGGAAGTCCGCAACCGCGAATTCCGCCGCCGCAAAACCGTCCGTTGGCAACTCGGCTGCCGGCTCGGACAAATCGGACCGTGCATCCGATGCCAAACTGCAAGCAGCTCTCGCGGCCTATGCCACTTCGCTTCGCGCCGCCAAGTTCCCATATTTCTTCCCGGCTGGTGAAGTCACGAAAATCGTTCTGCGCGGAGTCCTCGCTTGTTCCAACATCACGCACTCATGCACTTTCACTTCGTTTCCCGCTGACCAAACCTACCGCACGACCTTGTCCCCATCCGGCTCTGCCTCGGCGCAGTGAATTACAAACGGCGCTTCTGAAAAATTCCCACGTTTGTGCTAGGCTTGTTTGAGAGGTTCGCAGCGCGATGCAAGCAGCGACGCACCACGAATGTCCGCGGACAAAATTCGCTGATCCCGCGCCAAATCTCGGGCCAGTTTCTGCCATTTCTAATCGGTACAACAAATTATTAGAATTCCCCGTAACTTACACAAAACACAGGACCGCGCTCATTTCTAATCGGTACAAAATACCACTTGTTGCGCAACTCGTTTTCGCGCAAACTTCCCGCAACGTGCAAGCTTGCGCTGCCGTCCAACTGCACGGTGATTCGAACGTGAAGAAGACTCGTTGATGCCCGCGCTAACTCTCTACGAAAAAATTTGGAACGCGCACGTGGTGCGCGAAGTTCCCGGACAGCCTTCGCTCATCTATATCGATCGTCACCTGATTCACGAAGGCACTTCCCCGCAGGCGTTCGCGGGCCTGAAAGCCGCGGGCCGCAAAGTCCGCCGCCCGGAATTGACTTTCGCGGTCATGGATCATTCCGTTTCGACGAAAAATCGCGAACTTCCTGTTCTTGACGCGGCCGCGGCCGGCCAGTTCGAAGCGCTCGCGAAGAATTGCCGTGAATCCGGCGCGCGTTTGTTCGACATGCACAGCCGCAATCAAGGCATCGTGCACATCATCGGGCCCGAGTTGGGGATCACGCAGCCGGGCTTCACGATTGTCTGCGGCGACAGCCACACGTCCACGCACGGCGCGATGGGCGCGCTCGCATTCGGCATCGGCACCAGCGAAATCGAGCACGTGCTCGCGACGCAGTGCCTCTCCCAATTCAAATCGAAAACCACGCGCATCGAAGTGAAGGGCAAACTCGGCGCCGGCCTCGCCTCCAAAGATATCATTCTCGCCATCATCGGCAAGCTCGGAATCGCGGGCGGCAACGGCCACGTTTTTGAATACACGGGCGACGCGATTCGCGCGTTGTCCATGGAAGCGCGCATGACCATTTGCAATATGTCCATCGAAGCGGGCGCGCGCGCCGGAATGGTCGCGCCCGACGAAGTCACGTTCGCATATCTCGAAGGCAAGCCCTTCGTGCCGCGCGGAAAAGACTTCGAGCGTCTCGTCGAACATTGGAAAACGCTGCCATCCGATCCCGGCGCGAAATTCGACGAGACGGTCGAGCTAGACGCGGCGAAACTCGCCCCGCAAGTCACTTGGGGCACAAATCCCGGCATGGTCACGGACGTGACCTCGCGCGTCCCCGATCCCGCGTCATTTGCGAACGACGTTGATCGTCAGGCCGCCGAGCGCGCCCTCGTTTACATGGACCTGAAAGCCGGAACGCCCATTACCGATATTTATCTCGACCGCGTCTTCATCGGCTCATGCACGAATTCGCGCCTCGAGGATTTGCGCACCGCCGCGAAAGCCGTCGCCGGCAAGCATGTCGCGAAATCATTGAAGCAGGCTCTCGTCGTTCCCGGCTCGCGCCGCGTGAAAACGCAAGCCGAAGCCGAAGGCCTCGACAAAATTTTCCGTGACGCAGGATTCGAGTGGCGCGACGCAGGATGCAGCATGTGCATCGGCATGAACGACGATGTTTTGCAGCCGCATGAGCGCTGCGCCAGCACCTCCAATCGAAATTTCGAGGGCCGCCAGGGCAAAGACGGCCGCACGCATCTCGTCAGCCCGCTGATGGCCGCCGCCGCCGCGATCGAAGGCCACTTTGTCGACGTCCGCAAATGGCGCAACGGAACCGGAAATTGAGATTTTGTAGGGGCGAGGCTTTGTGGCACAGGCTTCAGCCTGTGTGCTTTGGCGTTTGGCAAGAGCGGAAATTCAAAGTGGCGCGAGGGGATCGACAATTGAGATTTTGTAGGGGCGAGGCTTGCCTCGCCCGGGCGACCCAAGGGTCGCCCCTACGAGAGAAGGCTTAAGGATGAAGCCATTCACAAAACACACCGGCTTCCGTGGCACAGGCTTTCAACCTGTGCACTTTCCCTTTTCGTCGGGGCGCGGCCTAGCAGTTTTTGCGAAAGATTTTTTTGTGTCATCCCGCGCGGAGCGAGGGATCTGCATCTCACTTTTTAAGAACTGAGCTAAAGAATGCAACCATTCGTCAAACACAGAGGCCTTGTGGCACCCATGGATCGCGTGAACGTCGACACCGACCAAATGGTGCCGAAGCAGTTTCTGAAATTTTTGACGCGCGAAGGCTACGGCCGCGTGCTGTTTTACGACTGGCGCTATTTGCCGGGCGAAAAACCGAATCCGGATTTTGTGCTGAATCAGCCGCGCTACAAAGGCGCATCCGTTCTGCTGGCCCGCGCGAATTTCGGTTGTGGTTCGAGTCGCGAACACGCGCCCTGGGGCATCGGCGATTATGGCTTCCGCGCGATTGTCGCTCCCAGCTACGCGGACATTTTCTACAACAATTGTTTCAAGAACGGAATTTTGCCTCTGACTTTGCCCGACAAAGACATCGACGAGCTTTTCGCGCGCACCGAAAGGAACGAAGGCTACACGCTGACTGTCGATCTTGAAAATCAAACCGTCACGGACGAAAAAGGCTTCGAGCGCTCATTTGAAATTGATCCATTCCGCAAACGCTGCCTCTTGAAAGGCCTCGACGACATCGGCCTGACGCTCGAACACGAGCCAGACATTTCCGCCTACGAAAAAAAGGGCCTGCCCATCCCCGAAATGGTCGACCCCGTCGACATAAAATTCTATTCCCCGCAAAATTAAAACTCAGATTTCAGCTTTCGCGATTTGAATCTTAGTGCTTAATTGTGGCGCGCGTTTGGCAGGCGAAAACGCAGGCGGGCGGCAAATTGCGCCAGATGATTTTGGATTCCACGGAATCGAAATAGCGGCTGAGCGTGGGGCGCAGGCTGAGGCGGCGCAGACGTCCATTCGCGAATTGCATGCCGTGAATATATTGATATTGCGTGAAGACCGTGTTCTCGCGCAGAAAAGGCATCAGTCGCTCGAAAATTTCGTTGCGTTGCGTTTCGGACATAAAGCCGAGGCCAAGCGAAGAAGCGACGGCGTCAACGTGATCGTAGCCGCGGCGATGCAGTTCGGAATCGAGATTCGCAACGTTGGCGTTGATGAGCACCATGCGCGGATCTTTGAACTTCCTTCGCAGATGGCTGCAAAAACGGGGATTGATTTCGAAGACCAGCAACGTCGACGACGCCGGCAGCGCATCGAGCAGGCATTCCGTGATGGCGCCAGTGCCTGCGCCTAATTCCAGAGCGACTCGAGCCCCCGACAAATGCAGCGGCGCGAGCATTGCAGAGGCCAGATGAGGCGAACTCGGCGCAATCGCCGCCGTCGTATAAAAATCATTCAACGCTCCGGCAGCAAATACTCGAAAGCTCATGTGTCAGCGTCCCCAGAAAAAATCTGCGCAGACCCTGGAGCCGGGGTTTCGGGTTTGCAGGTGTGACAAACTGAAATATACACCAATTGCGCGCAGCGCGAGCGTCGCTTTGTAAAGAATTTTGCAACGGCACAACAACAACGCGCCGCAGCGCCGCGGCAAGTGATCTGTGACGCGCGCTCAATGCGGCGTGGGCGGTTTAAGCAGGCCGAAATCGATCAGTCCGTTGGCGACGAATTGCACGGCGAGCGCGACGAGCAGCAGTCCCATCAAGCGCATCAGGATGCGGATTCCCGTCTCGCCCAGGTAGCGACGGACGCGGTCGGCGCCCGCAAGAATCAAATACGCGGCGAGTGACGACACGATGATCGCGGCATAAACGATGCCGTGTTCCCAGACCGTGTGCGATTCCCCCACGAGCACCATCACCGTGGAAATCGCGCCGGGTCCCGCGAGCATCGGCATGCCGAGCGGAATAATGCTCGCGTCTTCTTTCGCGGTTCCCTCTTTCGTTTCCTCGGGCGTGGAGCGCTGGCCGGATTGCTTCGCTTGCAGCATGTCGATGCCGATTTGCATAAGAATAATTCCGCCGGCAATTTTGAATGCGGGAAGCGTGATGCCGAAAAGTTTGAAGATCAAGCTGCCCGCGAGCGCGAATGAGCACAAAACGATGGCGCAGGTCCACGCGGAGCGGCGCGCCATGTGGCGGCGTTCCGCGTGCGGCGAGTCCGCGGTCATCACCAAGAACATGGGAATTACGGCGAACGGATCGACGAGAAAAAATACAGACGTCAGCGCGAGCAGCGCGAATTCGAGAATGGCAATGAGCGAGCCAGGCATTTTAGATTTTGAAGCGCGTCCGTTGCGCACGATTGCGCGGAACGGCAAAGCGTCAAAGTAGCATTTTCAGGCGCGAGTGGGAAGTTAGTTTGAAAAACGATCATGCAGTCGTGCGTTTGGCTTCAGATGCGGCAGTGGCGTGGATGGATTCCGCGGCGCAGAGTTTGCAGGCACCGGGGCGGCGAAACAAAACGGCGTCGCGCGGGAAAATCGTGCCGAGCGACCAGTCGACGGCGACTTGAAATTGCTTCTTCAAGTTGACGAGTTTGTAGAGATGGACTGCGTTCCAGAAAAGCCATGCGAAGGAACCGTGGATTTGAATTCCGCCAATGCTGACGACAGCGTCGCGCGCGCCAAGCGAGACGAGCATGCCCTGCGAAACATAACGATAGCTTTCGAGAGGTTCGTTGCGTTCGCGATGTGCCAGGTTGCGCGCTGCGATCTTGCCGTGAGCGATGGCGACGGGCGCGACCTGGGGAGCGGACAGCTCGGAGGAAGCGGCAGCGGAATCGCCCGCGACGAAAACTTCCGGAAAATTCTCCATCTGCAAATGTTCGTTGACCAGCGCGCGACCGGCACGATCGTGAGGGCCGGGGAGAGCTTCGACGATTTCGTGCGCGCGCACGCCCGCAGTCCAAACAATCGTGGCGGCTTGCAAATTCTGTTTCTGATTAATCTCGATTCCGCCTTCGAAGCAGCGCGTGACTCGCGAGTTGTAAAGAATCTCGATGCCTTCGACTTTGAGGCGCTTCATCGCATGCGCGCGCAGAAGCGGATGAATGCCGTTCAAAATGCTATCGGATGCTTCAACGAGGACGAGACGAATCGCGTCCCTGGAAATCGCCCGAAAATGGCGCGCGACGTAGTCAAAAAGAAAATCGCGCAGGTCGGTGAGAAGCTCGACGCCTGTGTAGCCTCCGCCGACAACGACGAAAGTGAGGAGCGCGCGGCGCGCGTCTTCGTCCGTGATGTGATCGGCGTGCTCGCAGAGATCGAGGACGCGTTCGCGCAAGGCGATGGAGTCTTCCAGTGACTTGAAATCGTAGGTGTGCTCGCGCGCGCCGGGAACGTTGAAATAACTTGTGCGACTGCCGAGAGCGATGACCAGCGAATCGTAGGCGATCGCGCCGGAAGCGGCGTCGATGCGGCGATTGGGAAGATCGATGGCACGCACGGTATCGCGGAGGAAACGGAAACGGCGATGTCCGCGAACGTCGCGCACCGCTTGCGCAATGTGGCGCGGGTCAATCTGGCTGGACGCGATTTGCGGCAGAAGCGGCGTGAAGAGAACGTAGTTTTGTTCGCTGATGAGCAAGATTTCGTAGTCAGGCATCTTGCGGAAGAGACGTTCAAGATCGATCACTGCCTGCATGCCCGCAAAGCCGGAACCGAGGACAACGATACGCTTCATGACGATACGATTATCTCACGGAGCCGATCGTTGAGAGTTCCCGAACGCGCGCGCTGCACGCGCGGGCCGACCTTAGTCGGCCCCTACACAAGACATCGCAGAGCACACACCAAGCGATAAGTCCGATCCTTCGCCTTTTTCAGGGCAAATCGAAACGACAACGATAAAACAAAGCACGCAGTAAAAGACCTTTGCACTTTTCATGTTGGAGAACGGCGCGCAGACGGTATTGAGCGGGAGCGGTAGATGAGCCAGGCCACGGTGGCGCACATGCCGAGCCAACCGAGGGCGCGAACGGTGGCGGCGATTTGCGTGTCGTGATTGAGAACGCCGAAGCTCGAGAAAAGATAATTCCAGTCGTGGATGATGTAGCTGCCGTCGCCGACAGTGAGGAGCGGCAAGGCTTGCGCGCGTGCGTCGGCCATGTACGTTGCGATGGGCAGGAATTGTTCGAAAAAGAAAAACGCGCAAAAGGCGGTGCCGGTGACGTGTCGCTGGAACGCGAAATAAACGGCCAAAGCGAAGGGCGCGAAGAGCTGCAGGAATGTGCCTCCCGCGATGGAGAACCATTGGCCAAACCAGCGGAAAAGCAGATGGCCACCTTCGTGGACCGGGACGAAAACGAGGTCGATCATCAGGAGCGGGCCCCGGCCGCGAAGCGCTTGGTAGAGAAACAGGAGATAAAAAATCAGCCACGCAACGAGGGCCCATCGCGCGACCGGCTGCCAGTCGTTTTCAAGCGCATCGAGGAACGGCAGGCGATCGGTGATGGCCTCAGGCAGGTCCATTGGGCTGTGACTGTTTTCTCGTTATCCGCATCTTCGCGCAGAAACGGGGCGGAAGACCACCGCGAGATTCTTCGCTGCCCTCAGAATGACAACCTGTATAGAGGATGCGGAGGCATGCCGCCCTCGCCACAAAGACAACGTACTTAACGGTGCTGGGCTAGTTCGTAGCGCAGGCGGTCGCGAAGATTGATGCCAAACGCATCGACAAATGTTCCGAGATGTTCGGAAGAATGAGGTTCGAGCTTCAGGGTTACCGAGACCTGGCCGCGGCCGAATTTGGCGGGACTCGAGTCGATGGCACGGATTTGATTCCACGGAATCATCGCCCAGCGAGCGTAGCGCCGAACGCGGAGACCCTCGGCAAGCAGATCAAGCCGCCAAGTCCAGATGCGCACGGCGTCCCAACAAAACAAAGCTGCAAGCGTGACGCCGAGAGTGAGACTCAGCCATGGCGGATAGTGCGGTGAGCTGCTAATAGCTGAAACGAAAAATAAAAGGCAACACGCTATCCAGATAAGCGGCTCGATCTGCTCGTCCCATCTGCGGCGCGAGATGTTGAAAGACGCTATCTTCGCCTGGACAGCCTCGGGATTCCGGGAAAGATCCAGGAGTCCAGCATAGGCGTCATCGTCATTCTTGACCACGCGGAATCCCAACTGGCTAAGCTGAGACGCGACTTCGTGAGCGCGCTCTGGTGATTTAGCTTCGACGGTGAGCAGCTCGGGGCCCCAGCCAGCGATCTTGATTCCAGAGGCCTTGCAGAAGGCGCGCGTTTCATCCAGCCAGGCAGGCTTTTCCGTGGAGCGCGCGAATAAGACCATGAAAGAAGTATAGCTAGAGCTTGCGATGGCCTGTTCTATGCGCGGGTCGCCCGTGCGAACTGGTAACGATTGGCGAGCGGCGGGTTGCAGGCCATGATCCTGCGCTGCACCGGAAAGCACCGCACGCAAGAAAAATGTATTTAGTGCGCGTCTTGAAACCCGTCTTGGCGCCTTTCTTGACTTTGCCCTTCGCAAATGTTGTTTTAGTTGGTAGCACTTCTTCCGCGAAACTGCCCAGCTCTTCGACCAGGTTCGAGAGCGGGCAAACCACAAGGAGCCGATATGAAACGGGTCTTCGCATTGCTGTCCGTTCTGGTATTTTCAGCCGTGAGTCTTTCCGCGCAATCCGGCCGGTGGCGGCTGGTCCGCGCGGAATATGGCGCGGGAAATGCTTGGATGGATGTCACCGGCCGCGTTCGCTCGCTCATCAACGCCGGCACACTTAACATTCGAGCAGACAACGCGACGTTGGGCGGTGATCCGGCCGTCGGTGCGCACAAGACGCTTCGCCTCCGCGTTCGGGACGACGCCGGGCACGAAAAGATGCTGACATTCCGCGAGAAAGAAATCGTCGAATTGTCCCTGAGCGACGGCGAACAAGATCGGGATAGGGATCGGGATAGGGATCGGGATAGGGATCGTGGAAGGCTGCGCATCACTCGCGCAAGTTACGGCAGCGGCGGCCGCGCTCTCGATGTAACCGACCTGCTGAATTCCCGAATCGAGCGCGATCATCTCAGCCTTCCCATAAACAACGACACCATGGGCGGCGATCCTGCTTACGAAACTCGCAAAACGCTCACCGTCTGGTACAGTTACGACGGTTCGGACTTGCAAACCAGCGTCGACGAAGGCGGGATACTGAACCTCCCGCGCGGCGGTGAGTCTTCTCGCGGCGAACCTTTCCGCAACGAGCCTCCTCGCGCCGAGTCTCCCCGCGCCGAGAGGGGCTTGCAAATCCTCCGCGCCGATTACGGTGCGGATAACCGTTTCGCTGACGTGACTTCGCTGCTGTCTTCCCGCATCCGAGACGGCCAGCTTAGCCTCCCCGTAAACAACGACACGATGGGCGGCGACCCCGCAGATGAACATCACAAGACCCTAACGGTCTGGTACCTTGAAAACGGAAGGCCCGCGAGGGTTGTCGTCGACGAAAGGGGCTATCTCAATCTTCCCGCGGAAAGGGACCAGTTCTCAGGCAATCTGCGCATCATGCGTGCGCAGTACGGCGCGGATTTCCGCTATGTCGATGTCACGGACCGCCTCAATGCGCTGATTCAGGGCGACCAGCTCCGTCTGCGCGTAAACAACGACAGCATGGGTGGCGATCCAGCGACTGACCGGCACAAACAGCTTATTGTGGTTTATATCTTCAACGGCCAGCAGTTTCGCACGAGGGTCAATGAAAAGGATGTGCTGAGTCTCCCAGGCGCCAACGATCGCGCAGCCGATTTTTCCGCTGAGCCCTTGCGGATTCTCCGCGCAACTTACGGCTTCGGCAACCAACGAGTGGACGTTACCGCTCGAGTCGGCGCGATGGTGAACGGCGATCGGCTGCAATTCCAGGTCTCAAACGCGTCCCTCGGCGGCGATCCAGCGATGGGCCAGCACAAGCGGCTGAGAGTGGTTTATCTTTGGCACGGGATCCGCTACGAAACATCAGCGCCAGAGCACGGCACTCTCGCCATTCCATGAGTTGCCGCTCGTAGTGGTCAAGAATGATTGTTCAGCCTGCTATTTGTTGTAGACGCCAAAGATCCAGGGGATACCGACCAAGCCGGACTGGACGCGGACTTCGACGGCGTCGCCATTGTGGAAGAGATCGAAATCCTGGCGCGTTACGGCGAGGCGTTCGAGGCCGCCGTCGCGCCAGGAAGTGACGATCAGTTGGTGCATCGGCAGCAAGCCCGGCATGGCGAAACGGCTGATGACGGTGGACTGGAAATTCTGCGGCGGCGAGCGGTCGAGCGCGCCGTTGATGAAAAGCAAAGTGCCGAGGAGCCATGGAAGCGGTACCAGGCCGTGAAAAACCCGCTTGAACAATTCGACTTCCTGCCTGCGCAGGGCGCGCCGCTCGACCCACATGGCGAGAAAAATCGTGGCGAAGAAAATCACGCCCATGAAAATCAAAATGCCATCGAGATCAAGGGGCGGATAAAGAAAACACGGCACGAAAAACGCGATGGTGCCGAGCAAAAAAATGCCGAAACGGTTGACGAGGCCGCGACGCATGGCGCGATTGGCTTCGGCGGGCGCGAGGTGGCAATATTCGCAGACTTCATCCGGGCGCGCGGAGGAGCGTTCGGCGCCGCAATTTGGGCAACGCCGCAGAAGAGGGGTCACGGGTGGGCGAGTTTCCAAATGAGGTGATTGAGGCTCATGCGCGTTTCCTGGCTGACTTCAGTGAACTCGACGACCATGCCCTTGCCTGCATCGACGCGGCGAACGATACATTTGACGTTGAGCGTTTCGGGCAAGCGAACCTTCGCGGAAAATTCGGCGCGCGCCCAGAGCGGCTCGTGCGTTTCCAAATACATTCCCGATGCGCTGATATCGCGGAGCGTGGCATCCAAAGTGACTTCACCCCAGGTGATTTCGACTTGCGCCTTGCAGGGGTAACGCGCGTGTCTGCGACGTTCGGATTCGCTCACTCAGGCCGTCCCTTCCAAAAAAAACGGTGGCCGCACGTTCTCGTCGTCAAAGGGATGCTATGCAGGCATGCGGTACGTGTCAACGATTATAAGAGAACGATGCGCGCGGAGAGAGAATTGCACGCGGAGAGCGGCGGAGTATAATTCGCGGATGACCCTGCCAGAATTTTTCTTGAAACAGAAACAAGGCATTCGCGCGCGAAGCGAAGACGTTTTTCGATTGCTGCGCCCCGAACATTTGGGATGGAGCCCCGGAAACGGCGCGCTGAGCATCGGAGAAATGTTGCGGCACTTGTGGGTGTCCGAGGAAGGCGTGCGACGCGTGGCGCTGGATGGCAATTTTGCATATTACGAAAAACGGATCCCGGGCGGACTACCTGCGGTGTTGGGCGGCGCCGCGAGTTCGATCGAAGAAGAATTGCGGCAGATCGCGCGTGTGCATCAGGAGACGCTTGCGGCAGCGAGTAAATTGCGCGAGGAAGACTGGGACAAAGAGCGCGTGAATGACGCGATTGGGTTCCGTCGAAAAGCGAGTGTGATTTTATTTGGCATCAACGAGCATGAAGTGCATCACCGGGCGCAGTTGATGACTTATTTGCGGATGCTGGGCACGCCGGCGCCGGAACCGTTTGCGAAGCGGTGAGAGCTTGGGGATGCGACCGTTTGATTGTCTAGAGAAAGCAGATTCCTCGTCGCGTAGCTCCTCGGAATGACAAGTCCTTGAAAGTGGCCTCTCCGCGCTATTTTTGCGGAACGGCGCGGACGCTGGAAGGCTGCAGGTCAAGACACGCGATATTTTCATCGCGGCCGTTGGCGAGCATCTCGCAGTCGATTTCCTGCGCGGTGCGCACCGCGTCGTTGCGATTCGTGCCGGACGCTTCGGCGCAATGGCTGCGGCCGTGAAAATCGACGCAGACTTCGTAATGATAGACGCTCTGGCGAAATGAAGAATAGGCTAGCGCGGCGACGAAAATGACGCCGGCGACAATGATGTACCATTTCATGTTGATGCGTTTGGGCTGCAGAGACATGAGCTATGTTTTTATCATGGTTGCCGTAAGAGACAAAATTCCTTGCATGCGGTGGTCAGGCGAACCGCTTTAAAGGTCGCGTGCCAACTGATTCCCGAAGCGAGACGTCCCTTACAAATTGACAAGACCTCAGGTCAGTTCGCGCAGAACCGGCGCGAACGGGACCTGAGCTACACGAGCTGAATGACAACTGCGACGTTAGATTTTTGTGGCGGCGCGGCGGGCGACTTCCTGCTTGATGTAGGCGCGCAAATTTTCCGGGAGCGTTGCGGCGGCGGAAAGTTCGTGAAGGTCGCGCATGGTGATCTCAGGAAGGAAGCGCATTACGCTGGCGAGGGGCGCAGCGGGATGGCGGACGAGAGCCATGCGGACGTTGTAGTCGAGCGACCAACGCGGATGGTGCGCGATGGCGTGGACGACGCGTTCGTGTGCATCGGGATCCGCGAGCACGCGAAGAATTTGCGCTTCGTTTAGAAACGGATTATTGAGCGCAAGAGCCGCGGCTTGCGGTTGGCCCTCGGCGAGAATCCCTCCAGCAACGCGCGCCGAGGCGCGACGCGCGAGCGCGAGTTTTTCCCCGACGGGAAGTTGCGGGAGGCGCTGGAGAAGAAGTTCCTCGGACACGCGGCGGATTTCCGCGGGCGCCGACGGCAGCAAACTAACCTGCACGAGATCAAACAGAAAAAGCTGGCGGAGCAAGGCCAGGGCTACGCGATGGGGCGTCCGCGGATGACGCGCGAGGCGCAGACGCACGCCCTCATTTTTCTTCCAGGACGGATGCGCGGCGATGGCGCCGAGAAGCGACGCGGAAAGATCGAGGCGTTCAAGCAAAATGCAGACGTCGCTTTCGGTGAGACTGGGGTTACCGAGGGCCGCGACGAGAACTTCCTCTGCTGTATCGTGGAGAAATGCGCGGAGAGCGTCGCCGGAAACAGTGCGCGCCTGTGCGATGCGGGCGGTGAGTTCATCTTCCATTGGCGGCAATGTCCGAGATGCTTTTGCGCGCGAGTTCGGCGGCGGCACGCGCGGGCGAAATGCGAAGCGAGCCGAGATGCGCATTGGGGGCGATGCGCGCCAATTCCTGATCGAGAGCGGCGTCGAAATGCGCGCTGTGCCCAAACACGCCGCCGGATTTCGCGACGGTGAAGGGCTGATCGTTGAAGTCTAGCGTATCGATGACGGCCTTTGCCAGGCTTGCAAGAGAGTGCGCGGCGGTAGTGAGAATTTGTTGCGCGACGGCATCTCCGGCAGCGGCAGCTTGGACTACAACGGGAAAAAGTTTGGGGAAAACAGCGTCGGGACTTTTGGCGATACGCTCAAGAATCGCATCCCAGTCTTGGGTTTTGGAGGTTTTGGCGGCGGCGGCGCCTTCCTCAGCGCGAAGAATTTTTTCGCCGAGCGCAGTCGGCGGGCCGAGATGGTCGCGGGCATGGAGGGCGGCTTCGACGGCGCGGCGGCCAATGTCGTAGGCGCTGCCTGGGTCGCCGATCCACGGACCCCAGCCACCGGCGCGAGCAGTTTTCCCGGAGAAATTGCGACCGTACGCGGCAGAGCCTGTGCCGGCGACGATGACGATCCCCGCTTCGTTTGCCCGGCGATCGACATTACCTTGAGCGAGAGCGGCTTCGAGGGCGATTTCGATGTCGGTGATGACGCGAACGGAGGCTTGCGGAAACGCGTGGCTGAGGTAGGAGACCAGGCGGCGCGCGATGCGCGGACGTCCGGCGCCCGCGACGCCCGCGCAGATGGCACGAACGCTTTCGGTTTCCTGTTGGGCTGCGGTGAGAGCGCGGCGCGCGGTATCTTCGAGCGCAAAAAAAGCTTTCGCGAATCCGACACGCAAGGGATTGGCGGGGCCGCCGGTGGTTTCGGCGAGAAGGTGACCGGCAGCGTCGAGGACGACGCAGTCTGTTTTTGTGCCGCCAGCGTCAAAACCGAGGAAGACGGTCATCTGTTTCGGCACTCCATGGGTCGCAAGATTGTGAGATGCTACGAAAAATTAGGAAGCCAAAAGCTACGGGCGCAGCCAGCAGCGCCCCTACGAAAACAACCATCACGACCGCCGACCGGACTGGTCTTTCGGTAATTCGAGATAATGTCCGCCGAACCGGACTGTTGACACGGCGCGAACAAGGCGGATAGCATCGCGCGGCTTCGGCGGACGGAGCGAGCTCGCCGCAAGCGGACGCGACGCGATGCGTATCGGCACAATCGACGTTGTAATCATAGTTGTGTACCTCGCGGGCGTCACGCTGTTCGGCGCCACGTACGGGCGCAGCCAGCGGACGATTCGCGATTATTTCCTTGGAGGCCGCACCGCGCCGTGGTGGGCCCTGGCGTGCTCGATTGTCGCCACGGAAACTTCCACTCTCACCATCATCGGCACACCAGCCATCGCGTACGCAACAAATCTGGAATTTCTGCAACTGGTGATGGGGTACGTGGTGGCGCGCGTCATCCTGTGCATCATTTTAATCCCGCAATATTTCCGCGGCGAATTTTATACGGCTTATCAGTTACTCGAAAGAAGATTCGGCACGCGGACGAAATCAGCGGCGGCGAGCATTTTCGTGGTGACGCGCGCGCTGGCGGAAGGCGTGCGATTCGCAGCGATCGGGAAAGTGGTGAGCATCTTATTGGGTACGGGCGACCGCGTGTCCGTGGCGGTGATTACGCTGCTGACGTTGTTTTATACCTTCCGGGGCGGAATGCGCGCGGTGATTTGGACGGACGTGATGCAATTTTGCTTGTACATCGCCGGGTCGGTGGTGGCGTTTTTTCTGCTGCTGCACAGAATTCCAGCAGGATGGGCGGGCGTGGTGCATGCGGCGGCAGCGGGAGGAGACAAGCTGCGCGTTTTCGATTTTCATTTCAGCCTGACGCAGAGTTATACATTTTGGTCGGGGCTGATCGGTGGAACTTTCTTAACGATGGCGAGCCACGGAACGGATCAAACGATGGTGCAGCGGCTGCTGGCGGCGAAATCGGAGCGCGACAGCAAAAAGGCGTTGCTGGCGAGCGGCGTGATTGTCTTCGTGCAATTTTTACTGTTCCTGCTGATTGGCGTGATGCTGTACGTCTATCGGCTGCGCATTCCGTTTGCGATTCCAGGCGGCGATGCGGATCGGATCTTTCCGGAATTTATCGTGACGCAGATGCCAGCGGGCCTTGTAGGGATTGTGCTGGCAGCAATCTTTGCGATGGCGATGTCGAATGCCAGCGGGTCACTGAATTCACTGGCGTCGTCGAGCATGATTGATTTTTCGCGGGCGCGCGGCGTGGATGTGAACAACTCGGAAAGGCAGTTGCGGCGTTCACGACTGTGGACAATATTCTGGGGCGTGCTGCTGGGATTGTTTGGCATGATTCGGTGGGGGCCCGTGCTGGTGGCCGGGCTGACGATAGCGTCGATTACGTATGGAAGCCTGCTGGGGACTTTTCTGCTGGTGATTTGGAACCGCCGCGCCACGGCGCGAGGAGCGATTGCGGGAATGATCGCGGGATTGCTTGGAATGACGGCGATCCATTTTTGGACGCCGCTGGCGTGGACTTGGTACGTGCTGGCCGGCACGATTATTACTTTCGCCGTGGGATCGGCTGTGAGCATGACGCATCAGCAGAATGCACAAGAACACGATTCAGCAAATGGCACGGTGGCTTCGACATGAGCTTCGACACGAACACGGCGAATAAACAACCGGGGCTGATTCGCGGACTGGGGCCATGGGCGGCGGCGGCAATCGTCGTGGGAACGATGATTGGCACGGGTATTTTCATAAAGCCGGCGAACATGGCGCAAGAGGCTGGCACAGTCGGATTGGTCACATTGGCATGGGTGATCGGCGGCGTGCTCTCGCTTTTTGGAGCGCTCTGCGCAGCGGAACTGGGAGCGGCGATCCCGGAGGCCGGCGGAACGTACGCGTACATGAGTCGCGCGTTTGGGCCGGTGTGGGGTTACCTGTTTGGGTGGACGTATTCGATCATCGGTGCTCCCACTTCCATTGCGACTATTGCCTCCGGGTTGCTGGTATTCGCGAGTTTCCTGTTTCCCCTGGTTGCGACACCGCTGTGGGCACTGCATTTTTCACTTCCCTTCTTGCACACGCCCATTGATTTCACGTTCACGTGGGCGCAGCCGCTGGCTGTAGTGGCTATCGCGCTGGTGACGCTCATCAATTACTTCGGTGTGAAACTGGGCGGGCGTGTGCAGGTGGTGCTGACGGTGATCAAGATTGCCGCGGTCATCGCGGTGATTTTCATCGGGTTTTTTTTGGGCAAAGGCAGCATCGCGAATTTTCATTCTGTTTCCGCTTCGATGGGCCAAGTGGGAATCGCCGCCGCGCTGCTGACCGCCACGGCCAGCGGGCTTTGGGCTTATGACGGATGGATCAACCTGACGTTTGTCGGGTCCGAAATAAAAAATCCTGGACGAAACATTCCATTCGCACTGATTGCCGGCGTTCTCGTGGTCTGTGGGATTTACACGGCGATGAGCGCCGCCTGTTTTTACGTGCTGCCGTTTGCAACCGTGGCGGCGTCGGCGCACATCGCGTCTGACGTGATCGCGCGCGCAACCGGAGCCAACGCGGCAACGTGGATGACGATTGTGATGATGATCTGCGCGCTGGGCACGCTGAACTCGTCCATTCTAACGAATGCGCGCGTGGATTACGCCATGGCGCGCGATGGCTTGTTTTTTCGGGTGGTGCGCAGCGTGCATCCGCGATTCCGCACGCCGGCGAATGCGCTGGTCTTTCAAGGCATCCTCGCCTCGGTGCTGGCGCTCACGGGCACGTTCGAAAGCCTGTCCCTGCTCTACGTTTTTCTCGTGTGGATCTTTTATGGCGCGCAGACTGTCGGGCTGATTGTGCTGCGGCGCAAAGAACCGAACATGCCGCGGCCGTATCGCACGTGGGGCTATCCAGTGGTGCCGATAATTTTCATACTCGGCGCGCTGGCATTGACGGTGGATGTGCTGGTGCAGAAACCACTGCGTTCGGCGATTGGACTTGGAGTGATGCTGATAGGACTTCCGCTGTACGCCCACTGGCGCAAGCGAATGCCAGGCGCAACTGACTCTCGGTGACCGATATGGGAGGAATCCTTCTTTGATGCTGCGCGGATTCTTTCGCCGGTCTTTAGCTGGCGTCCTGTCGCTGTTGATGGCCGGCTTGGGACAGACTTTTAATCGCCAACCGAGAAAAGGCGTTGTCTTTCTTATCCTTGTTCCCACAGTTGTCCTTCTCGCCGGTGGAGTTAGGCTGTTGAGCACGTTTCCGGGCCTCGTGATTGACGTAAGTCTCCAACTCCTGCTTTTGCTGTGGACAATCGCGGACGCCGCTGTCTGCGGAGGCTGTGAAGCAAAAAAGCGGCCCGGCTTTTTTGTAGCGCGAACCTGGTACATCTGCGCAATCCTTTTGATTATTTTGAACGGCATCGGCGAAGGGACAAATTTCTATCAAAAGTATCTTCGGAATGGTCTGGAAACCCGCGTGGACCCAAGCGATTCTATGGATCCGACTATCCGAAGTGGAGACCGCTTCGTATCAGACAACGGCTATTACAAGCACAGGTCACCTCAGCACGGTGAAGTTGTTCTGTTCCAATACGACGCGCAGGGACACGGAACCGAGGACTCTGTCAAACGGATTATCGCGATTGGCGGGGACACCATCGAAGGCACGAAAGACGGCATATTCTTGAACGGAAAATTCCTCAGCGAACCATACGCTAAATATGAATCGCCACAGGAAGCCGCAGACACAAAGCGAGTATTCGGCCTCACGAAGGTGGCCCCCGGCGAGTATTTCGTCATGGGAGACAACCGTTACGATAGTTACGATAGCCGATATTTTGGGACCATTCCATTGTCACGCATAAAAGGGCGCGCGCTTTACCTCTACTGGTCTCACGACAGATCCCGCATCGGACAAACCATCCGCTAACTTCATGCCTGGCCTGGCGCGAGGTAGCGTCAGCTTAGCGGAAGAGCAGGTCGGCGAAAACAAAACCGTCGCGCTCGACAACTTTTCCTACTTCCACGGGAATGGGGGACGCGAACATGGGGCCGGCACAAGCGAAAGTGTGAAACTCGCCGTTTTCGCCGCAGGGATCGACCGTAGCGGGAAGATCGGCGAGAAGCTTTTCGTCGAAGGCACGGCCGGCGAAGCGGACGTCGAGTTTTTTTGGGTCGACGCAGGTGAGAACGGCACGGAGGCCTCCGGCTAACATTTCTTCCGCGAGAATGCGCGTATCGAGGTCCCAAAGAGGAAACACGGGCGCGATGCCGCATTTCGCCAGATTCTCTTCGCGATACTTGCGTATATCTTCGAGAAACAAATCACCGAAAATCATGTGCGTGACGCCTTCGGCGCGAGCCTGCGCCATTGCTGCGGACATGGCGCGCTCGTAAATCTCATTAGGACACGGCGAAGGAATTCCAACCTTTACGAGAGGCAGGCCTGCTGCGGCGGCTTGCGCGTCGAGAAGCGCTTCGCGGACGGCGTGCATGGCGACACGGTTGTGCGTGCGATTGACGGTGGTCAGCAGCGCGGTGATTTCAAAATCGCCGCGTTGGCGCATGACGTGAAGCGCCCACGCGCTGTCTTTGCCGCTGCTCCAGGAGAGCCACGCTTTTGGTTTGGTGATCACAGGATGCCGACAAGAACTTTACGGGTCGGAGGTTAGAAAAGCAAAGGCTGCCCGCCTCAAGGAGGCCACCAAATCACGCGTTCCCCATTGTCCCCGTTGACCCCTAATCGCCGCTCCGTGGGCCAACACAAAGCCACAGCCGGTCACTTATCGGTGATCATGCGCGTGACATATACAAAATATCTACACCCCTTCTCAGCATTTACTCCGTTGAGACGCGCAGCATCCTTTTCGGCGGCTATTCTGGAAGAAAATACCTTGACGACAGCTACAGAGTCCTCTGGCTGGTTTTCACTTACAACCCGATCAATTCTTACAATGGCGTATCCGTGGGGGTACTTCGCGTGTTGCTTGTCTCTAACGACCATTAGCTCATGATCCTTCGCATTTAAGGATTTGCGTCAACGATCCGATCGACTCCCCGGTTGTCGTGTTGTCACAGCCTACTTGGAGTAGATCAGATACTTAGCGCGCATTTTGCGGAAGTCTTCGAGGTCGGGCTGCCAGTCCCAGACGATGCGCAATGGGGACTCGCCGGATTTTAGCTTGGCGATGGTGTCGGCATTGCCCACCAGCGTGATCATTTTATCGAACGAGAAATGATCGGGATAGAGTTTGTTGAGCGCGGAGGCGATTTCGAGGCCCATGAGCATGGAGTCGAGCGAGGCGCGATCTGTGATGACGAGCGAAATGCCGTGGCAAAGCTCGCCCTTGTAAAGGCCCGCATCGGGAGTGAAGAGCGTCGGGACGAAGCGCACACCGGGGACGTAGCGATGATTGAGTTCGGCAGCAAGCTGCGGCCCATCAATCCACGGCGCGCCAAAAAGCTCGAAGGGCGTGTCCGTGCCGCGTCCGACGGAAAGCCCGGCGGCTTGCAAGATTTCGATGCCGGGATAGAGCAGCGCGGCGTTGAGCGAACGCAGATTCGGCGAGGGCGGAATCCACGTAAGGCCGGTCGTTTCGAAGGGATCTTCGCGATGCCAGTTTTTCATTTCGATGACGTGGAGGTCGACGCCGATTTTATTTTCGGCGTTGAACATTTGCGCGAGCTCACCAAGCGTCATGGCGTAGCGCGTGGGCATCGGAAAATACCCGACGAAGTTGAGCTTGTCCGCGTCGAGAATGGGGCCTTCGATGGTGATACCGTCGAGAGGATCGGGGCGGTCGAGAACATAAAATGAAATGTGGTGCTGCGCGGCGGCTTCCATCGAATAACCCATCGTAGTGATGAAAGTGTAGAAACGCACTCCAGCGTCTTGAATGTCATAAACGAGGGCATCGATGCCCTGAAGCATGTCATCGGTGGGACGCCGCGTTTGGCCATACAAGCTGTAAATCGGCAGGCCCCTAGCGGCGTCGGTGCCGGACGCAACGTTTGAATCTTCCTTGCCGACAATACCGTGCTCGGGACTGAAAATCGCGACGAGTTTTACGCCGGGCGCGTGCGCGAGAACGTCAATCGTGCGGCGGCCTTCGCTGTCCATCCCCGTCTGATTGGTGATGAGGCCGACGCGCTTGCCCTGAAGCGGCGCGAAATTCTCCTGCTCGAGAACGTCAATGCCGGTGAGAGTGTGATCGCTGCGATGATAGATGCCGTCGAGGTCGTAGGGACGCTCGGCGTAAATGCTGCGTTCGACTTTTGACGTGAAGCCCGTGGTGTCGCCAATGTTCAGCGCGGCAGCGACAGCGTTGGCAATTTTTGCGCGAACGCTCGAAGTGGCCGGGCGCACGTAAGGGTGAACGCTGTTCGTCAGAAAAATGATGAACGTCTGGCTGGCGGGGTCGATCCACACGGAGGTGCCGGTGAAGCCGGTGTGTCCGTAGGAGCCGAGCGGGAAAAGATCGCCGCGCGGCGAAGAAAAAGCAGTGTCAATGTCCCAGCCGAGGCCGCGAATGTTGGGACTCCAGGGTGGAGTTTGCGGCGTGGTCATTTTGTGGACCGTGGCGGCGGCGAAAATCCGGCGCGCGCTGCCGGGAATGCGGCCGCCGTCGAGAAGCATCTGGCAATAAATGGCCATGTCGTCGACGGTGGAAAAGAGTCCTGCGTGGCCGGCAACTCCGCCAATGGCGCGCGAGCGCGGATCGTGCACGACGCCGCGAAGGACGTGGCCAAGGCCGGAGCCAGCCTTCGCGCCGGGAGGCAAATCAATTTCCTCGGTCGGGGCAATGTTAGGAATCCACGACGGGGGCGGAAGAAAGCGCGTGTGCTTCATGCCGAGCGGGCGATAAAAATTCTCGGCGGCGTATTCGTCGAGGCGCTCGCCCGTGAGGCGCTTCACGAGTTCGCCAAGCAAAATGAAATTCGTGTCGCTGTAAACGAAGCGATCGCCGGGAGGATACATCAGTGTCTCGTTATCGATTTCCTGCATCAGTGCGTCTTCGCCGCCGAGCGCGGCGGAAAGCGGCGGATCGGGCGCGAGTCCGGAAGTGTGCGTCATCAGCATGCGAATGGTGATTTGATCTTTGCCGTGCGAAGTGAATTCAGGCATATAGCGCGAAAGCGGATCGTTGAGGCGAATCTTGCCCTGTTCGAGGAGGCGCATGATGGAAGGCGTGGTGGCGAAAAGTTTGGTGAGCGAGGCGAGATCGAAGATCGTGGTGGTGGTCATGCGTTCGCGATGCGGGATGAGCACGCGTTCGCCGAATGCTTTGCGGTAAATCACGTGCCCGCGATGGCTGACCAGAAGGACGCCGCCGGGAATTTCGTCGTCTTTTACGGCGGCTTTGACAATGGAATCGAGCACGGACAAGCTGGCGCGAGAAGATTTCTGCTGCGTTGGACGTTTTGGGGATTGCGCAAACGAAGGGCTAGCGGCAAGAGCGATGAATAGCAAAATCGCAACGATGCCAGTAAGAAACAGGCGGAGCGCGCTTTGGTTGTGCCGCATTGAACCGTGTGCTATATACAGCCGCGAGATGAAAGCGTCAACTCCAGATTATTATCCGCGGGAACATGCGTGAACGCGGAATCGCGGTAATTATAATTGTTCTGCTCATGACTCCTGCCTTGACCGCTCAAAAAAAGACAAAAGCGTCGCCCCGCCCAGCGCGAATCGACAACCAATGGGTGGAAAAAACGCTGAAGAAAATGACGCTCGAGGAAAAGCTCGGGCAGCTTGTGATGATTTATTACTGGGGACGGTTTACCTCGACGGAAAGCCCGGACTATGAGGAATTACTGCGCGAGGTGAAGGAAAAACACATCGGCGGAATCATTTTGCAAGCGCAGCGGACCCCGACGGGCGTGGAGCGCAGCCAAGTGTATCCCAGCGCCGTGCTCGCGAACCAGTTGCAGCGCGCGGCGAAAATTCCGCTGCTGGTCGCGGCGGATTTCGAAACGGGCACTTCGATGCGGCTGGCGGATGGGACGCCGTTCCCTTCGGCGATGGCCGTCGCCGCGACGGGCGATCCGCATGACGCGTACACGATGGGGAAAATCACGGCGATTGAAGCGCGTGCGGCGGGATTGAATTGGATTTTCGCGCCGGTCTCCGACGTGAACGACAACCCGGATAATCCGATCATCAACACGCGGTCGTTTGGAGAAAACCCGCAGCGCGTCGCGGAGTTCGTGACGCAATTCATTCACGGCGTGCAGGACAATGGCGCTCTGGCGACGGCAAAACATTTTCCGGGACATGGCGATGTGAATGTGGATTCGCACGTGTCGGTACCAGTGGTGCCGGGTGACATGGCGGAACTGAATCGCGTGGAGCTGGTTCCGTTCCGCGCGGCGATTGCGGCGGGCGTGGGCGCAGTGATGTCGGGGCATCTTGTGGTGCCGGCGCTCGAGCCGGATACGGATGTGCCGGCGACGCTTTCGCATCGCGTGCTGACGGATCTGCTGCGAAAAAAACTCGGCTTTCACGGAATCGAAGTGACGGATGCGCTGGACATGGGCGGGGTGACGACGATTGACTCGCCGCCGAACGTCGCAGTGCGCGCCATCAACGCAGGAATCGATGTGCTGCTGATTCCGCCGCAACCCGATGCGGCAATCGACGCGCTGGAGGAAGCGGTGAAATCGGGCGAATTGCCGATGGCGACGGTAGACGATGCGGTGCGGCGGAGTCTGCGCGGCAAAGCGCAGCTCGGGCTTGAAAAAAATCGCCTGGTTGATTTGAATGGGATAAACAGCGTGTTCGGCTCGCCGAAATTCAAGGCGGCGTCGCAGGACATCGCGGACCGCGGCATCACGCTGATTCGCGACGACCAAAAAATGCTGCCCCTTGATGCTACGAAGCCGCTGCGCGTGCTGTTGGTGGCCATCTCGGGCGATCCGGATCCTTATCCAGGCGCGGTGATTGAAAATGAATTGCGGGAGCGGGCGGATTCGGTGCAGGTCGTGCGCGTGGATACGAACTTTGTGAAAGCGAACACGGTGCAACTGCCGCCGCCGGAAAGTTATGACGTGGCGATTGCGACGCTGTTTGTGCGCGTGGCGGATCGCAAGGGCACAGTGGGTTTGCCCGAGGATGAAGCGGCACTGCTCAATCAAGTGATTGCGGCGGGAAAGCCGGCGATTGTGGCGTCGCTGGGCAGCCCGTATCTGGTGAGCCGATTCCCGAATGCGAAAACGTGGATTGCGGCGTTTGCAACGCAGGATGTGGTGCAGCGCGCGATGGTGCGAGCAATCTTTGGACAGATTGCGATTGGCGGGAAATTGCCGGTAAGCGTGCCGGGAGTGGCGAAGCTCGGTGATGGAATGCGCGTCGCGGCAAATCCGATGAAGCTTATTGCCGCGCCGGACGCGTTGAGCGCTAGGCTGAAGCCCGCGTTTGACTTGCTCGATCGCGCTGTGAAGGACCATGCGTTTCCCGGCGGCGTGCTGGCCGTGGGCTGGCACGGGCAATTGGTGGAACATGCGTTTGGGCGATTGACCTATGACGTGAAGTCGCCAAAGGTGCGCGACGCGACAATTTACGACGTGGCTTCGCTGACGAAGCCGATCGTGACAACTTCGGCGATCATGATGCTGGCGGCGAAAGGGCAAGTGGATTTGGACGCGCCCGTGTCGCGCTATTTGCCCGACTGGGCGAGCGTTGAAATTGCAAGTCAACAGGCGGACTGGCGGAAAAAAGTGACGGTGCGGGAGCTGTTGCTGCATACATCGGGCCTGCCTTCGCATCGCGAGTTTTACAAAGATACGAAGGGCAGGGACGCGATTCTGAAGTGCGCGCACGCGGAACCGTTGGTTGCGGGGCCAGGAACGAAGGTCGAGTACTCCGATCTGGGATTCATGCTGCTTGGCGAAATTGTCGAGCGGCTGACGGGCCAGACGCTTAACCAATTTGCGCGCGAGGAGATTTTCGCGCCGCTCGGCATGAGCCATTCCTACTTTAATCCGCCGCGTTCGTTGCGCGCGCAAATTGCGCCGACGGAAAACGACACGGCGTTTCGAAAAAGGCAATTGCAGGGCGACGTGGACGATGCGAACGCGTTCGCGATGGGAGGCGTTGCAGGACACGCGGGACTGTTCTCGACGGCGCAGGATATTTCCGCCTTCGCACAGATGATGCTGAACGGCGGAATGTATGCGCAGGAACGGATTTTCACGCGAGCAATGATCGATCAATTCACGAAGCGCGTAAACGTGGGCGATTCCGCGCGAACGCTGGGATGGGATGTGCCGACAGAGAATTCGTCGAGCGGACATTACATGTCGCAGCGAGCATTCGGGCATAACGGGTTCACGGGAACTTCGGTATGGATTGACCCAGAGAAGGATTTGTTTGTGATTCTGCTGACCAATCGCGTGTATCCTTCGGCCACGAACGATAAGATCCACCAGGTGCGTCCGGCGCTGCACGACGCGATTGTCGAGGCGCTGGGACTCCTACCGCAGCACGCAGCCACACGATAACTGCCACGGCACAAACCTCGCACACAAGCGCATGTTGGAGCTATGGCTTGCGCGCGTCCGGCTATAATCTTCCTTCATGAAGAAAGCGCCACTGCGAAACGCAACGACCGAACAGCAAAATCCGCGTTCGCGGAACATTGATCAGAAATCGACGCGGGAAATTCTGGGGGTGATCAACCGCGAGGACGCGCAGATTGCGCGCGCCGTGGCACGGGAGATTCCGAAGATTGCGCGCGCGGTTGACGGAATTGCAGCACGAATACGCAACGGCGGAAGACTTTTCTACATTGGCGCGGGAACCAGCGGAAGGCTTGGCGTGCTCGATGCTTCCGAATGCCCGCCGACATTTGGCGTGCCACGGACGTTGGTGCAAGGAATCATCGCGGGCGGCAAGCGAGCGTTAACGGAATCGGTGGAAGGCGCGGAGGATCACGAGGAACAAGGCGCGCGCGATTTGCGGGCGCGAGGAATGACGTCCGGAGATGTGGTGGTCGGTCTGGCGGCGAGCGGGTCAACGCCCTATGCGTTGGGCGCGTTGAAATACGCGCGAAAGCACGGCGCATACACGATTGGCTTGACGATGAATCGAGGCAGCGCGATTTCGCGTCTGGCGCACGTGACTATCGCCCCAGAAACCGGACCGGAGGTGATTGCCGGGTCCACACGGATGAAAGCGGGGACGGCGGAAAAGATGGTCCTGAACATGCTTTCAACAGCCGTGATGATTCGGCTTGGCCACGTATACGACAACTGGATGATCAAAGTGGCGAAGACGAATAAGAAGTTACGAGAGCGGGCGCTGAGGAATCTAACTAACGCCACGGGAACGCAGGTGTTGACCGCGCAACACGCATTGCGTCAAGCGGGAGACAATCTGCAAGTGGCGCTGATAATGTTGAAGGCTGGCCTGAACGCCCGGCAGGCACGCCTGAGATTGGCGGCCACACATGGCAGCTTACGCGAAGCCGTTGCAAGTGCGAGCAAGCCTGCACGCGGCAACAAGAGGAAGTAAAACCAGAATGGACAAATTCAAGATTCAGGGCGGCCGGCGGCTCGAAGGCACGGTGCAGATTAGCGGCGCGAAAAACGCGGCGCTGCCCATCATGGCGGCGGCGCTTTTGACATCGGAAAAAGTGCAGTTGGACAATATTCCGCGCGTGCGTGACATCATCACCATGGCGAAGCTGCTGGCGCACATGAAAGCGCACGTGGTGGCGCAGGACCTGCCGCCGTCGGCGATGACAATCCAGACGGAGCAGATTTCGCACACGGAAGCGCCCTACGAACTGGTGAAAACGATGCGCGCGTCGGTGCTGACGTTGGGACCACTCGTGGCCCGATTTGGGTACGCGCGCGTGTCGCTACCAGGCGGATGCGCGATTGGCGCGCGGCCGATTGACTTACACATTCAGGCACTCGAAAAGATGGGCGCGAAGATTGCGATTGAACATGGCTACGTGGAAGCGCGGGCGGGGCGGCTGCGCGGCGCGGAAATCCACTTTGAAAAAATCACGGTGACGGGAACGGAGAATATTTTGATGGCGGCCGTTCTGGCCGAAGGCGAAACGGTGCTGACGAATGCGGCGCGCGAACCGGAAGTGACGGATCTGGCAGAGTTGCTGATTAAGATGGGCGCCAAGATCGAAGGCGCGGGGACCGAGACGATTCGCGTTCGCGGTGTCGAGAAGTTGCACGGAACAAGCCATCGCGTGATTCCGGATCGAATTGAAGCGGGTACATTCCTGGTGGCTGGCGCGGTAACGGGCGGAGAAATTCTGCTCACCAACTGCGAGCCGAAACACCTGACTGCCGTGATTGAAAAGCTGACTGCCTGCGGCGTTGAAATCCGCGCGGAGGGCGAAGGCGAACTTCGCGTCCGCGTGCCCGGAAAACTGAGCGCAGCCAACATTACAACGGAGGAGTACCCGGGCTTCGCAACCGACATGCAGGCGCAATACATGACTTTGGCGACGCAGGCGAAGGGCACTTCCGTGATTACCGAAACAATTTTCGAAAACAGGTTCATGCACGCGAGCGAGATGGTGCGCATGGGCGCCAACATTGAAGTCGACGGGCGAAAAGCAATCGTGCACGGGCCCACGCCGCTGAGCGGGACGACGATCATTGCGTCAGATCTGCGCGCGAGCGCGTCGCTGGTGCTGGCGGGCCTGGTGGCCAGCAACACGACGTACGTGGATCGCGTTTACCACATCGATCGCGGGTACGAGCGCATCGAGAATAAACTGCGCGAGCTGGGAGCCCAGATCGAGCGCGTCTAGCCAAGCTGTTCCCTCCTGAATCAATCCTCCGAATTGGCAAAGCCCGTCTGTGCAAAAAAAAGTTCCTTGACAGTCTCGCGCGAGACGACTAGATAGATAGGCTAGTTGTATAGACAAGTAGGGGTGTTGTGAACCTAGAAGCTCTCGACCGGCACAGTGTGGTGCCGCTTTACTATCAGATTCAGCAACATCTTCTCGGGCAAGTGCGTTCTGGCGCGCTGAAGTCGGGCCAGCCGGTTCCCTCCGAGCAGGCGCTCTCCGCGCGCCTGGGCGTGAGCCGCATGACGGCGCGGCAAGCGTTGAAGTCGCTTTGCGAAATGGGTGTTGCGTACAGCCAACGCGGAAAAGGCACTTTCGTTTCGGCGATCAAGCTGGAGAAGGATTTCCGGCAGGTTTTGTCCTTCAGCGAAGAGATGCAGAAGCGCGGAGCGCGGCCGCGATCGAGAGTTCTCGCTTTCGAGATTTGCCCGGCGGGCGCGGAAGTGGCTGAGGCTCTGCACATTTCGCCGGCGGAGAGCGTGATCCGCTTGCGGCGCATACGAATGGCGAATTCGTTGCCTCTGGGGATCGAATGCAGCCATATCCGCGCCAGCCTGTGCCCTGGCCTCCTCGAAAACTTCGATCCGCGGACTTCTCTTTACCGCGCGCTGGCGAGCCGCTACGGAATCGAGATCGCCATCACCGATGAAGTGGCGGAGGCGGGTTTGGCAAAGGCCGAGGAAGCGCGACTGCTCCGGATTGCAAAAGGGAGCCCGGTATTTTTATTTACACGGACGTCATACGTTCATAGCGGCAAGCCTGTGGAATTCGTCAAGTCAGTGTATCGAGCGGACCGCTACAAGATTGTGAACCGATTAACGCGATCGAGAAAAACAGTTTCCGAGGGGAGGAACTAATGCGCAGAAAACTGATGATGTTTGTGATGATGGGATTGCTGTTGGGGTTCGCGGGCGCCGCAGTCGCGCAACAAGTGACCGGCAGCATTTCCGGAACTGTGAAGGATAGCAGCGGCGCGGTGGTGCCGAATGCTACGGTGACCATCACTGATACGGGCCGGAATCTGGTGGCCCGCACGGTAACGACCGACACGAACGGCGATTATTCCGCTCCGCTCCTCCCGCTCGGTCATTACTCGGTTTCCGCGGAGGCTCCGCAATTCAAGAAGTCGGCCGTAAGCGGTATCGAGTTGCACGTCAACGACAGGCTGACGGTCGATTTGACTCTCCAGGTCGGCTCGACGTCGCAGACCGTCACAGTTGAGGCCGCGCCGGTGCAGGTGGACTTGCAAACAGCCACGGCCGCGGGCCTGATTTCTGGCACGCAGATTCGCGAGCTGGCGCTGAACACGCGGAACTACGCGCAGCTTGTCAACTTGATGCCTGGCGTGACGTATGGCGCAGGAGACCAGATGTACATTGGCCTCGCGAATCCGTCCGGGCAAACCAACGTGGTGAGTTTCTCGATCAACGGACAGAGGAATAGCTCGAATAACTGGACACTGGATGGCGCGGACAACGTGGATCGTGGTTCAAATCTGACGCTGCTGGATTACCCCAGCGTTGACGCCATCGCGGAATTCAAAGTTTTGCGCGGGCAATACAGCGCCGATAGTGGACGCGCGGGCGCGGGCCAAATCAACGTGGTAACAAAATCGGGGACGGACGCTTTCCACGGCGACGCTTACGAATTCTTCCGCAACGACAAGCTGGCGGCGAATAATTTCTTCTTCAATAAGGGAGGCACGGCACGGCCGCCGCTTCGCTATAACGATTTCGGGTATACGATCGGCGGGCCAGTTTTCATCCCGAATCACTACAATACGGCCAAGAATAAAACGTTCTTTTTCTTTTCGCAGGAATTCCGCAGAGTGATTACCTACGGAGGCGTGACGGCCACCGTGCCCACTGCCGCTGAACTCCAAGGCACGTTTGCAAACCCCGTATGCGTGCAGCCCGATACAACCAGCGGCTGTGCGGCCGGAGGGACCACCACGCAAATCACAAGTATCGATCCTACGGCAGCGGCGTATATCAAGGACATCTGGTCCAAGGTTCCCACGTCGACCAATTCTGCGACGCACTCAATCTTCAATCCGCTGCGGAATATCTTCAACGGGCGGCAGGAGATCCTCCGTATCGACGAAGCATTCAGCCCCAAATTCAACGTGTTTTTCCGGTTCATTAACGACTCGATTCCCACGCAGGAACCCGGTGGACTGTTCACCGGCGACGCACTGCCGGGAGTAGCCACCACGAGCACAAATGCGCCGGGCCGTACCTATTTGGGCCACACCACGTACACGATTTCCCCGAACGTGTTGAACGAGGCGGCCTATTCGTTCTCTTACGGCGCGATCATCAGTGATCCTATCGGGACAATCAGCTCTTTCAATTCGCCAGACATCCAAGTGCCGTTGCCGTTCACGTCCACTCTGACGCGCGTGCCCTCTATTTCGCTCTCAGGCGGTTCGGGAATTGCGGGTTTCGGGCCCTATCGCGACTACAATCGCGACCACAACGTCTACGACAACCTCACGTGGATTCATGGTCTCCATACCGTGAACTTCGGCATTTCCTATCACCACTACCAGAAGACAGAGAACAACGGCGGGCCGAACACTGGATCGTTCTCCTTCGCGCCGATCTTTGTAGGCGGAGTTTCGGAGACGCCCGCGGGGACGCCAACGTTTGACCAATCGTGGGCGAATTTCCTGCTGGGACAGGATTCGACTTTCTCGCAGGCTTCCGAAGACGTCACGCCGGACATTCGGACGAACCAGTGGGAATTCTACGCGCAGGATTCTTTCCGCGTGCGCCCCAACCTGACGCTGAATTACGGAGTGCGTTATTCGATGTTCAGGCAACCGGTTGACCACAACGGCCAGCTCAATAACTTCTCCCCGTTTGGCTTCGTGGCGGCGCCGACCGGCAAAACCTACGTCATACCGTTTGACCCGACGCAGGCCTCGACCTCCACGCAAAATACGGAAGCCGGCCAGCTTTGCGCGAAGGATCCTACGATAGCGTCGTGCACCGCATTTCCGAGCCTGAACGGAATTATCGTTGCCAACGGTAACTCTCCCTTCGGCAGCAAAGTGTCGGGCGAGGACATGAGGGATGTGGCGCCGCGCGTGGGCGTGGCGTGGGATCCGACGGGCACGGGAAAAACTTCCGTGCGTGCGGGTTACGGAATTTACTATGACGCGACGCTGTTTGGCACGTTCGAGCAGAACATTTTCGCCAATCCTCCGTTCGTGCAGAGCGTATCGTTCTCGGGTACATCCTTTGCAGCGCCAACCCTGAACGGGATTCAGAATGTGTCTTTCAGCCCGCTGGCGCTCCACGGAACGCCGCTTCCTTTCCACACGCCATACGTGCAGGATTGGAGCCTCGATGTGCAACGAATGTTGCCGCACAGCGTGCTGGTGGACGTCGGCTATTACGGTAACGAAGGCACGCATCTGCTGGGAATCGTGGACATCAACGCGGTTCGGCCAGGCTTGGCAGCATCGCTGGGTTACCCGACCATCACCCGCTCGAACGTGGCGATCTTGAACTCCCTGCGGCCGTTCCCGGGCTACAACGCGATCAACACGCTCGAGACGGAGTTCAATTCGAATTACCATTCGTTGCAGGTGGCGGTGCAGAAGAAATTTGGGAGTGCGTCGTTGCTGCAGTTCAATTACACATATTCGCATGCTCTCACCAACAATCAGAGCGACCGCAGCACGGCGCCGCAAAATCCGTACAATTTGCGGGCCGAATACGGGCCTTCGCAGCTGGATCGCCGGCAAGTGTTCACGGCGGACTACGTATACGATCTGCCGTTCTACAGGGCGCAACAGGGGCTGTTGGGGCATACGCTCGGAGGCTGGGAAGTATCCGGCATCGTGACCTATTACACGGGGTTGCCGTTAACCGTGACCACGCTTTCCGGCGTCGATCCGGGCGGCCTCGGTTACTTCGGACCAAGCGCCGCCGGCGGCCGGCCAGACATGATCGCTAACCCGAGCTCAGGAGCACCCCATACAATCAACCAGTGGTTCAATACAGCCGCATTCGCCGATGTTCCATCTGGGACAGTGCGCCCCGGCAACTCGCCCCGTGGGGCCGTTCGTGGGCCTGGAGTGGGAATTTGGGACTTTGACCTGTTCAAGAACATCAAGTTCACAGAGAGATTTAACATGCAGTTCCGGGGGGAATTCTTCAACCTGTTCAATCACACGAATCCGGATGGCATCAGCACGTCTCTTGGATCAAGTCTATTCGGCCGGGTCCTGAGCGCGCGCGATCCGCGAATCGTGCAACTCGGCTTGAAGTTCTATTTTTAGTTTGAAGAGTAAGAGGTTCCAGAAACAAAAAGGGAGGCGATATTCGCCTCCCTTTTTTATTTTGTACTTGTGTGCGGGTTGGTGCGGCAGTGCTAGCCCGCGTCGGCCGTTGAGGCTTGTTCGGTCCCGCCACCTTCCGACGGCTTCTGCTTGTCGCGAGCTTCGCGAATCAGTGCCTTGCGGCTGAGGCGAATTTTGTTTCCCTCGATGGCAAGGACCTTCACCATCACCTGATCGCCTTCCTTGAGCGCGTCGCGAACGGCGCGGATGCGCTGTTCGGCGATTTCGCTGATGTGCAGCAGGCCGTCCGTGCCGGGGAAAATCTCGACGAAGGCGCCAAATTCCGCGATGCGGACCACTTTGCCAAGATAGGTCTTGCCGATCTCAGCAGTGGCAGTGATTTCGCGGACACGGCGAAGCGCCTCCTCCGCTGCCTTCCCGTTGACGCCGAAGATATGAACCATGCCATCGTCGTTCACATCGATCTTGCAGCCGGTGGATTCCGTGATGGCTCGTATGTTCTTCCCGCCGGGGCCGATGAGATCGCGAATCTTGTCCGTGGGAATCGTGAGCATGGAGAGATGCGGCGCGTAGGTGGAGATTTCAGCGCGCGACGCGGGAAGAGCGGCTTCCATGGTGTCGAGAATCTCGAGCCGGGCCTTGCGAGCCTGAGCAAGAGCTTCGCGCATCATGGCGATGCTGACGCCTGCGACCTTGATATCCATCTGCAACGCGGTGATGCCTTCGCGCGAGCCCGCGACTTTGAAGTCCATGTCGCCGTAATGATCTTCCGCGCCCGCGATGTCCGTGAGAACCGCGTATTTGTCGCCTTCGACCACCAAGCCCATCGCAATGCCCGCGCAAGGAGCCTTGATGGGCACCCCGGCGTCCATCAACGCCAGACAGCCGCCGCAAACGGAAGCCATCGACGAGGAGCCGTTCGATTCGAGAATGTCCGAGACGACGCGAATCGCGTACGGGAATTCGGACTCGGGCGGAATCAGATTCGCGAGCGAGCGCTCGGCTAACGCGCCGTGGCCCACTTCGCGGCGTCCGGGCCCGCGCAGCATTTTCACTTCGCCGACGGAGAACGGCGGGAAATTGTAATGCAGCATGAAGCGCTTGAATGTATCGTCCTCGAAGAGCAAATCGAGGCGCTGCATGTCGTCCTTGGTGCCGAGCGTCACCGTGGCAAGCGATTGCGTCTCGCCGCGCGTGAAGAGCGCCGAGCCGTGAACGCGAGGCAGCAAGTTGACTTCACAGGTGATCTGGCGAATTTTGTCGAACGGGCGGGCATCCGGACGACGGCGCTTGTTGATGATGTCCTCGCGGAATATGCGCTCATGAAGACGTTCGATGGCGCGAGCAGCAAGTTTGCGCTTGTCTTTTTCTTCCTCGGGAATCGCCGCCATGATTTCCTTCTCGATGGCCGCGACACGTTCGCGGCTTTCGAGTTTGGGATACTTCGCCGTGTCGAGTGCTTCGTGCAGGCGCTCGCCGTACTTCGATTCGATCTGCTTGGCGAGGGCTTCGTCGAACACCGGAGGCGTGACCGCAGCTTTTCGGGGCTTGACGGAATCGTGCAATTCGCGAATGGCGACGATGATTTTCTTGATTTGCTCGTGGCCGAATGCCAGCGCGTCGGCGACCGTGTCTTCAGAAACTTCGAGCGCGCCCGCTTCCACCATGACGATGGCTTCTTCCGAGCCGGCAATGATGATATTCAGCAGGCTGGTCTTTTGTTCGGCGACGGTGGGGTTGACGGTCAAACGTCCGTCAATCAAGCCCACGCGCACCGCGGCGATGGGCCGCAAAAATGGGATATTCGAGCAATACAGCGCAGCGGCAGCCGCCGTGACGCCAAGAACGTCGGGATCATTTTCGCTGTCGGCGGAAAGCACCATGCTGAAAATTTGCGTTTCCGTGGACCATCCTTCGGGGAACAACGGCCGAAGGGGGCGGTCAATTAATCGCGAAGTCAGAATCTCGCGCTCCGAGGGGCGCCCTTCGCGTTTGAAAAAGCCGCCGGGTATTTTTCCTGCTGAATAGGTGTACTCACGATAATCCACGGTCAGGGGAAGAAAATCCTTTTCGGTGGGCTTGCTGTCCATGCATGCGGTTGCCAAAATCACCGTATCGCCATAGCGAAGCACCACTGCGCCGTTAGCTTGGCGGGCCATCTTGCCCGTCTCAAAGCTCAGCCGGCGGCCACCGATTTCCACGCTTGATTGATGTGTCATTCAAATTATCCTTTGCGTTCCGGCCTCGCCGGAAGCGTTTGCGTTGCGGAGGAACAATCTCCGTTATATTCAGAAGAGAATCGAGCGAGGAGCAATGTTCAAGCAGATCTACAAGTTTGCGGGATGAGGTCTGCGCACACAATCTCCCACGCGGCCCCACAAGATGATTCGATGCGGAGAAAGCATTTCCGGGCGGGCGTTCAACCGGCCAACCACAGCAGCCGTATTACTTGCGCAAACTAAGTCTCTCGACAATCTCGCGATACCGATCTGGGTCACGACGGTTCAGGTATTCCAATAGCCGGCGGCGGCGGTTCACCATCATGATGAGGCCGCGCCGCGAGGCATGATCCTTAGCGTGGGACTTGAGGTGAGTGGTCAAGTAACTGATGCGCTCGCTCAACAAAGCGATTTGCACTTCCGGGGAACCCGTGTCCTTGGCATGCTGCCGGAACTGCTCGATAACGCCTATTTTGGCCTCGCTCAACTCGATGTCCTCCTGAATCGTCACACCCTGCTCTACGTTTGTCTCTTCCGTATGTCAAAATCGTAGCACAGAGGCAGGCGGGGGCAATAGAAGTATTTTTCGCGAAAAGGCCGCTGGAGACGCGCGGATGCCGCGATTCGTTCGCCGCAAGCCGGGGCTGAGAGTTAAGTTTTACGCGAGTTAACCAGCGAGAGGAATTCGTCGCGCGTCTCTTTGTTTTGACGAAAAGCGCCGAGCATGGCGCTGGTGACGGCGGCAGATTGCTGCTTTTCGACGCCGCGCATCACCATGCAAAGGTGTTTTGCCTCGATGATCACGCCGACGCCCTCCGGACTGATGCGCTGCTGAATCGCGTCGGCGATCTGGTTCGTCAGGCGCTCCTGAATCTGCAACCGCCGCGCGTACATATTCACGAGGCGCGCCACTTTGCTGAGGCCGATCACTTTCTTCGTCGGGATGTAAGCGACATGGCATCTGCCGAAAAACGGAAGCAGATGATGTTCGCAGAGGCTGTAAACTTCGATGTCCTTCACGACCACCATTTCGTCGTAGCACACGCTGAACATGGCGCCGTTCAGAAGTTTTTCGGGATCCTGGCGGTAGCCGCTGGTGAGGTAACGCAGAGCTTTCTCGAAGCGTTCGGGCGTGCGGCGAAGGCCTTCGCGATTGGGATCCTCTCCCAACAAGACAATCATGCGCCGAACCAAGTCGGCGATCGTCTCGGCGTTGTCTGTCTTGGCGAGCTGAATCGTTTCGGTGTCTGTTATTTCGCTCATATGGACTCCTTCACGTCGCCGCTCCTCATGTCGAAAAAAACGTGCTCTACGGATTGGAAGGCGCGGCGTATTCAAAACTGTTCTTGCCCGTCTCTTCGATTCGCACGCCCTCGATGTGGGCGTGGGGAAAACCGGCGAGGCGCTGAAAAATCACGCGGCAGACATTTTCCGTTGTCGGCACGCATTCTCGGAATTCAGGAATCTGCTCGTTCATGTACGCATGATCGAACGCATCGAGCACTTTCTGCTGCACGAAACTATCGAGATCCGCGAGATTCGCAATCATGCCCGTTGCCGGATCGACCGGACCGGTAACAGCTACTTCTAGCGCGTAATTGTGGCCGTGACTGTACGGATTCGCACATTTGCCGAAGATGCGCTCATTCTGCTCCGCGCTCCATTCCGCCCGGAACAGGCGATGCGAAGCCGGAAAAGAGTATCGGCGCCAAAGTGAGAGCTTCATCGCGCGTCCTTCATACCATCCGCCGTGCAATCCACGAACAGATCGGGCGATTCGTACAAGCGAATGCGGTCCAGACGGCCCTGATGAATTTGCGGTTCCAGAATCCGCCACAACACTTTCGCGATTTCCTCGCACGTCGGAATTTTGCCCGCCAGCTCGGGAACTTCATAATTTAGATGACGGTGGTCCATGCGCTGAGTCACTTCGCGGTCAAGAATTTCCTTTAGCTCCTTCAAGTCGAGCACCATGCCGGTTTTCGGATCCGGCTCGCCAGCGACCGTGACTTCCAGGATATAATTGTGCCCGTGGCCATGCGGATTATTGCATTTGCCGAAGACGCGCCGGTTTTCCTCCGCGGACAAATCCGGATTGTGATAAAAGTGCGCGGCCGAAAATTCGAGTTTTCGCGTTACGCGTATCATGGCTTTCCCACGGGATATTCCCGGCCTTTCCACAAGACTTTGCCGCGCCAGTATTTCCAGCCGGAGGCGGCAACGGCGGCGGCGTAGAGGCACACTCCAGGTACATAATATATGATGAACCGCGCGGAATAACGATTCCTCTGGAGCGCGCGGGCGTACGCGGCATGGCATGCAACGAGCCAGAGAATTCCCAGCACAACGAGCCAAAGACCTGCACGCGCCTGCACGATAATTCCGGCAACGATAAAAACGATCGCCGGCCACGGGAACGCAAATAAAATTTCTTTGAGCGCGCCGCTTCGCGTTCCACCCAGAAGAAGATAGAGATTTTTCGTCCAGCCTTGCCACATCGCGTCGAAAGTTCGGTACATCCGGGTGCGCGCCATTCCCTGCCCTGACGCAAAGTGCAAACGGAAGCCTGCCTGTTTTGCGCGGCGCGCCAGGGCAACGTCTTCGAGCACGGCATCGGCCACGGCGCCATGGCCCCCGATTTTTTCGTATGCGTCGCGATGGATCATCAGGAACTGTCCATTCGCCGCAGCGTCGGGCAGCGACGGATCGTTCACGCGCGCAAAGTCAAATTTTCGCGACAGACGGCAATAGATAAAGGGGATCAGCCCACGCTCGGCAAAAGAGCGCGTAATTTGCTCGGGCGAATACGAAACAATCGCTGCATCAAAGGCGCGGGCGTCGTCAAGAGCACGAGCCGCCGAGCCGGGAAGATGTACCGTATCCGCATCGCAAAAAAGCAGCCATTCGCAGTTTGCGTGCTGCACGGCGAGCCAAACCGCATGGTTTTTGCCGATCCAGCCCGCAGGCAGCGACGTCGATTCGAGGATTTTCAACTTGGGAACAGTTTGCGACAAGCGCGCAAGAATTTCGTCCGTGCGATCCGTGGATTGGTCGTTGACGACGATAATTTCGGCGATTTCCGGCTGCGTGGCGAGACTCGCCACGGATGCTTCGATATTGTCTTCCTCGTTGCGCGCGGGAATGATGGCTGAAATTTGAGGCATGGCGAGATTCGCGGAAGAGATTGCGAATCGAATGGCCGAAAATGCATGGAAAATATATCATAGGGATGAGGGATTCGGGCCGAACCTAACGCCGAAGCATAAAATGAAGAGAAAGATTATTACGGGAATTACGCTGGGCGCCGTCGCGGGATTGCTGATCCTGTTTGCGAGCCCCAGCTACAATCAGGGCGAGCCCAGCCTTGCGGGCTCGACTGCGAAGCCGTTTTCGTTCGAGGAGGACGGGAAGCCGATGCAGCTTTCCGACTTGCGCGGCAAAGTGGTGGTGTTGAATTTCTGGGCCACGTGGTGCCCGCCGTGCGTGGATGAGACGCCCTCGCTGATCGCGTTGCAACGCGAAATCGCGCCCAAGGGCGGCGTAGTGCTGGGGATCAGCGTGGATGCGGACGCGCAAGCCTACGCGCAGTTCGTACAAGCGAATGGCATCGACTATCCCACGTATCGCGACCCTACAAAGAAAATCCCGGAATCCTACGGCACGTCGATGTACCCCGACACTTACATTATCGACCGGCAGGGCAAAATTGCGCGCAAGCTCGTGGGAGCGCAGGACTGGACCAGCCCGGAAATGACCGCCTACTTCAATTCCCTGCTCGCCAAGAATTAAGCCCGCGTGAATTGATGTAGCGGTATTCACGCCAACTTGGGGAGAGAAAAATCCAAATGCGCGCACTGTCACAGACGCACCGTTTGCATCAGCCAAGAGTCAGAGCCTGCTTCGCGTTGTTTGCGTTTGCCGTTGTGCTTTTCCTTTCGGCCGTCCCCGTAATGGCGAGGTCAAGTTGCTTTGCCCGCGTGATGTCGCCCTCCGAATGCGCAAGCGCTTGCTTTGCAAATTCGGCCCGGGCAGCCGCGCTGGCGAATCAGGGCGGCGCGCGGAGCGCACTCGCGATGCAGAACGCGCAAATGCCGCCCATGAAAGGCATGGCCATGCCGTCGGACCCCGCGGCGGATCTTTTGATGAATGAAGCATCCGGCACGAGCATGAATCCAATGTCCTCCCCGACGCCGATGCGCATGGTGATGGCGAGTAAATGGAATTTAGGTTTTATGGCGAATGGCTTTATCACGGATACACAGCAATCCGGCCCGCGCGGCGCGGACAAATTCTATTCAGCGAATGTTTTCATGGGCACGGCGCAACATTCCGTCGGACGGGGCAGCTTTGTTTTCGACGTAATGCTCAGCGCCGAGCCTGCGACCATCAGCGAGCGCGAGTACCCGCTGCTGTTCCAAACCGGCGAAACCGCGTTCGGCAGGCCGATCGAGAACGGGCAGCATCCGCACAACTTGGTGATGGCTCTCGGCGTTCACTACGCGCACCCGGCGGGCGATAACACCGTCCTCGAGGCCTATTTCGCGCCCGTCGGCGATCCGGCGCTCGGGCCGGTGGCGTTTTCGCATCGCGCTTCGGCGGCGGAACTTCCCGAAGCCCCCATCGGCCATCATTGGGAGGATTCGAGTCACATCGCGTACGAAGTCGCCACAGTCGGCGTGAAACACAAAATTGCGCGTCTCGAAGTCAGCGGCTTTCACGGCGCGGAACCAAATGAGAACCGCTGGAATATCGCCACGGGCGCGATGGATTCCTGGGCCGCGCGTTTTTCCATTTTTCCCACGTCCAACTGGGCCGCGCAGATTTCCGTCGGACGCCTGACGCATCCGGAGGCGCTCCAGCCGGGAGATACGGTGCGCACGACGGCTTCCGTCTCCTATTCGCGTCCGATGGGCGGCGCGGATTGGGCCACAAGTTTTGTCTTCGGCCGGAATCACAGCACGATCACGGGCCGCGGGACAAATGCCTTCCTGCTGGAATCCGTGGTTCCCTTTCATGAGAAGAATTACTTCACGGGCCGCTGGGAGATGGTGGACAAAGACGAGCTATTCGCTGCAGAGCCGGCTCTTGAGCAACAACTCGCGAGCAGCGTGGGCGACACGTTTCGTATTGGCGCGTATACGCTGGGTTACACCCGCTATGTGCATTTATGGTCTCCGATTGAAACGGGCTTCGGCGCGAATTTCTCCGCTTACACGTTGCCGCAGGCGATTGCTCCGTTTTACGGCGAGCATCCGTTTGGCGTTAATGTATACGTGCATTTCCGCCTGAAGCCGAGAGCTCAATGAATCAAGAAAATCCTGGCTCGGCAGGCGCACGCGCGGAGGAACTCGTTACCGATCCTGTCTGTGGAATGAAGGTGGATCCCGCGCGGGCCAAAGCGAGCCGGGAGTATCGCGGCGCGAAATATTATTTTTGCTGCAATGGCTGCGCGGAGAAGTTCACCGCGGCTCCCAAAAAATACCTCGGCGCAAAACCGCAGGTGGTGCCGAGCACGCCGCTCTTGGACATTCAGCCCGCTGGTCGCGCCGCTGCGCCAGTAAAACCTGCGCCCACTCATGACGTTCACGCTTCAACGACACAAGGCTACGTGTGTCCCATGGACGCGGATGTTCACACTGCAAAGCCGGGAGCGTGCCCGAAATGCGGAATGGCTCTTGAACCGCTGATCGCGCAAGCGCCCGCGACGAAAGTTGAATACACGTGCCCGATGCATCCGCAAATTGTCCGCGCCGAACCCGGAGCTTGCCCGATTTGCGGCATGGCGCTGGAACCGCGCACGGTAGCGGTGGAAGAAAAACCGAGTGCCGAACTCACCGCAATGGCGCGGCGGTTCTGGGTGAGCGTGATTTTGACGGCGCCGCTGATTTTCATCGCGATGACGGCGGACATGCTTTTCCGCGGTTTGATTTCCGCCAGCGCGCTGGTCTGGATCGAACTGGCTCTCGCGACGCCCGTGGTGCTTTGGGGAGGTTGGCCGTTCTTCCGCCTCGGCTGGGCGTCGATTCGCAATCGCAGCTTGAATATGTTCACGCTGATTGCGATGGGGACGGGAACAGCTTATCTCTACAGCGTGATTGCCGTAATCTTTCCAAGCGCGTTTCCCGCGCAGTTTCGCGAGGCTGGCGGCAGTATTCCCGTGTATTTCGAGGCGGCGGCGGCAATCACAACCCTTGTGCTGCTTGGGCAAGTGCTGGAATTGCGCGCGCGGCAGCGAACAGGCGGCGCGATTCGCGCGCTGCTGCAACTCGCACCGAAAACGGCGCGGCTCGTTTCGGAGAACGGCGAGGAAACAAATGTGGGCCTCGAATTCGTGAAACACGGCGACCGTTTGCGTGTGCGCCCGGGAGAGAAAATTCCCGTGGACGGCATCGTGCTCGATGGCACGAGTTCGGTTGACGAATCAATGGTGAGCGGCGAGCCAATCCCTGTCGAAAAACTTTCTGGCTCGCGCGTCACAGGCGGAACAGTAAACGGCACGGGAACTTTTTTGATGCGCGCGGAACGCGTTGGGAGTGAAACGCTGCTGGCGCGCATCGTGCAAATGGTCAGCGCGGCGCAACGCACGCGTGCGCCGATTCAACGGCTTGCGGACGTAGTCGCGTCGTATTTCGTTCCTGCGGTAATCCTCGTTGCGGTCCTGTCGTTCATCGCATGGGCGGTCTTTGGGCCGTCGCCGCGTCTCGCGCACGGATTGGTGAATGCCGTCGCGGTACTGATTATTGCGTGTCCGTGCGCGCTGGGATTGGCGACGCCGATGGCCATCATGGTCGGCACAGGGCGGGGCGCAACAGCAGGAGTGCTGATCAAGAACGCGGAGGCACTTGAGACGCTCGAGAAAATTGACACGCTTGTCTTCGACAAAACTGGGACGTTGACGGAAGGCAAACCGCGAGTCGCGACGATCGAGACTGCGGCAGGGTGGCCGGCGCAGGATGTCCTGCGATTCGCGGCGAGCATTGAGCAAGGCAGCGAACATCCTCTCGCGGCGGCGGTGCTTGCCGAAGCTGCGCGCCAGTCTGTTAAACCGATGGCGGCGACTGAATTCCGCTCGCTGACCGGGAAAGGCATTACGGGCCGCGTTGAGGGCCGCTTAGTCGCAGTCGGAAATCAGACGCTGCTTAACGAAATAGGAATCTCAAAAATTGCGCTTAAGGATCGTGCCGAGGCGCTGCGCGGCGACGGCGACACGGTGGTTTATGTAGCTGTCGACGGAGCGGAGGCCGGACTGATCGCTGTTGCCGACCCGCTCAAGCAATCGACGGCGGAGGCAATTGCCCAGCTTCGCGCGGACGGCCTGCGGCTGGTCATGCTGACGGGCGACAGCCGCGCTACCGCCGAAAGCGTTGCACGCAAGCTTGGAATCGACGAAGTGGATGCCGAAGTGCTCCCCGAGCACAAAGCCGAAGTCGTACAGCGACTGAAGGCGCAGGGGCGGCGCGTTGCCATGGCGGGCGATGGCATCAATGACGCGCCTGCGCTCGCGGCGGCCGATGTTGGCATTGCCATGGGCACGGGCACGGACGTCGCCATCGAATCAGCAGGAATTACGCTGGTGCAAGGCGACCTGCGCGCCATCGTTCGCGCGCGACGGTTAAGCCGCGCCACTATGCGCAACATTCGCCAGAATCTCTTCTTCGCGTTTGCCTACAACATGCTCGGCGTGCCCATCGCCGCCGGAGTGCTGTATCCCTTCTTCGGCTTGCTTCTGAGTCCAATCATCGCGAGCGCGGCCATGACATTCAGTTCCGTCTCCGTGATCACAAACGCGCTGCGCCTCCGCCACGCATCGCTCTAGCAGGTTGGTGAAAAACGCCGGGAAATTGGCGGGACCGGATTCGGCAGGGCGGGGATTCATCCCCGCCGCAAGTTTTGTCCTCCCCTCAGGGGTTTTAACCCCTGAGGGCGTTGTCCGCGATTCACCTCGCATCCCAACCCGCAAGCCCACGGTGTTATAATCCACCCATGACATTCATGACCATGACCTACGAACTGCAAGCGCCGCTGAAGCAAGAGCAGTTGCGCGCGCTCGCCTCATTCGCCAACACCTACGGATTGCAGAAATTTCGTATCGACGAAAAGAAGAACTTGCTGCACTTCGACTACGATGCTTCGCGGCTGAAGGAAACGGAAGTCGAGCATGTGCTGCGCAAGGCGAAGATACCGGTGGTGGGAAGAGTTTCAATGAACTAGCAAGGCTGGAAAGTCGGCCAGTGCTAGCGGGACGAGAAGCAAAAAAAGGGGCCACCGCTTGGGATCGGCAGCCCCGAAAAGTCGCGTTCCGGTGACTCGGCCTAGGCGAGACCGAGTCTGGGGTCATCCATCCTAGCTTCCCTCTCAGAGGCAGGTGGGAACGTTACCCACCACTCCGTGACCGAGCCCCTTCCTCCTCTGCCACAGTGTGATGAGCCACGTTGTGGAACGCGACCCGCCTTCCCAAGTGCACGCTTGCTGCCACAGGTCGCGCGCGCTACGCGGTGCCGCCACTGTTGAGAGCAAGCGAGTTACGTTCATCACGAGACGCAACTTCAATTGTTTCGCTGAACCAATTCGGAATGCGAATCCCTCTTTGGAACTCGGCTCCTTCCTTGCAGCTTTTCCGCCATCGCCGATCCGCTGCGATTTGCCGCTTGCGCGCGCATAGCCCTTTCCAGCACTCTTAATTGACCGCTATGCAGACTCTAATTGGCTTTCTCGTAGCCCACGGCTACGTGGTTCTGTTCGTCTGGGTATTGCTCGAACAGGCCGGGCTTCCCATTCCGTCGATACCGCTTTTGCTGGCGGCGGGCGCGCTGGCAGGGGCGGGAAACCTAAATCTGGCTTTGTGCCTGGCGTTACCCGTGGTGGCGTCGACGATCAGCGATCTTTGTTGGTACGAAATCGGCAAGCGGCGCGGCGGCAGCGTGCTGCATTGGATTTGCCGAATCTCCATCGAGCCCGACTCGTGCGCGCGGCGGACGGAAGATCTTTATGCGCGGATGGGCGTAAGGTCGCTGCTGGTTGCAAAATTCATTCCCGGCCTTTCGAGCGTAGCGCCGCCGCTCGCGGGAATATTTCATATGCGCCTGGGGCGCTTCGTTGTTTATGACACGTGCGGAGCATTGTTGTGGACAGGAACGTTCGTTGGATTGGGTTTCGCGTTTTCGCACGAGCTCGAACGGGTGGCGCAATACGCAATGAGATTGGGCGAGATGTTGATCTTTCTGCTGGTGAGCGCGCTCGCCGCATACATTCTATTCAAGTACATGCAGCGGCGGCGATTCCTGCTGGATTTGCGCGTGGCGCGAATTACGCCCGAAGAACTGAAGAGCATGCTGGACGCGCGGGAGAATATTCAGATCGTGGATTTGCGGCACTCAGTGGAGTTTGAAGCCGCCCCGCTGACGATTCCCGGAGCGTTGCGGCTGGACCCGAAGGAGATCGAACAACGCCAGCAGGAGATTCCACGCGATCGCGACGTGGTGCTCTACTGCACTTGACCAAACGAGGCCACCAGCGCCCGTGTGGCGCTGCTTTTGCGAAGACAAGGCATAACGCGCGTGCGTCCGCTGGCGGGAGGATTCGCAGCCTGGCAGAAAAACGGCTTTCCGATTCAGGATCACTCCGCGGCGCTGGAAGTGTTCGACTCCAGTGCAATTCCGAAATTGCCAGCATAGAAATCCGGCTTTAAACACGCGAAACGTACACATATAAGGAATCCAAACGGCCTGTTTGGCTTGTACTCATAATAGTTCGGCCCCATAATATAAGGTGGGATTGAAAATCGTATGCGCATGACGCGGATGAACATTCTTGCTTCGATAGTGCTGCTGGCGCTGGCGGCGGTGACTGCCTTTTTTGTGCTTCACGCTGTGGGTGTCGCGCGGGCGGGCGCTACGCGCAGCCGTCCCGTTGCGCCGGCGGCGGCAAATTCAAGCGCCGAAACTCAGGATGTGCCGGTTCTCTACTTTGCAAAGGATCCTGAAGCCGCTCCGCCCTTCCTGGTACGCGATCTTTCCGGCAATGTGGTCTCGACTGCTGCGCTGAAAGGCAAAGTGGTTTTGCTAAATTTTTGGGCGACATGGTGCGGCCCTTGTCGCGAGGAAATTCCGGAAATGATCAAGCTGCAAGCGCAGTACAAAGATACGCTGGAGGTCATCGGCGCATCCGAAGACGAAGCGCCGCCCGAGCAGGTGGCAAAATTCGCGCAAAAGGCCGGGATCAACTATCCAGTCATTATGTCCAGCGCGCAGCTCGAACGCGAATATGGAGGAGTGGCCGCGCTGCCGACAACGTTCGTGATCAACGCGGATGGCCGTGTGGTTCAGAAAAACGTCGGCGTTTATCCGTTCGACTTTTACGAGATGGAAGTGCGATCAGTGATGGGAATGCCGGTTACGGCGCGCATTGAGACCTTTAAAGACACCGGCCAGATCTTCTTGAAAAACGCCGCACGCGCGAATGCACTGCCTGGCGTGAGTTTCGCCGGATTGACGCCGGCGCAGAAGAAAATCGCGCTGCATCGACTGAACGCGCAAAGCTGCACCTGCGGCTGCAAGTTGACGCTGGCCGAGTGCCGCATCAACGACACAACCTGCCCCATCAGCAGCGGAATCGCCAACAAGATCGTCCGCGAAGTCGCGCAAGGCAAATTGCAACCCATGGCGTCCACCGCAAAAGCCACCTCTGGGAACCCGCAGTAAGCCTTGCCCGAAGTCATTTTGTCGGGATGCCGTCGCGAAACTACTCCCTTCTTCTATCGGGAGTTCTGGAAATACATCTTATCTACCGTTTGACTGCCTTTCGCCCCCGGTCTATTCTTAGGCGTTCGCATTTCAAACAAGAAACAGAAGAGATCGAGGCGCCTTTGCTACATCTCCTCTATGCCGCTATTGCTGTAGTTGTGGCCGTTCAACTGTCTTCATTTGCCACCAGCATTTATTTGCACCGAACGCTCGCGCATCGCGGCCTGTATCTAAGCCCCATCGTCGCGTTTCCCATGCGGTTGCAGCTTTGGCTGTGGACGGGTATCAACACCAAGGAATGGGTCGCGGTGCATCGTAAACATCATCGCCACACGGATGTTGAGGGCGATCCGCACAGCCCCGTGCTCGAAGGCCTTTGGCGGATTTTACTCGGCAACGTCTACTATTACGCGCGCGAAGCGAAGCAGCCTGAGACCCTGGCTACGTTCGCGCCGGACATCGGCAACGGCTGGCTGGACCGCCATATTTTCGGCTTTGGGCTGGCGGGCGTAATCACGGGCATCGCGATTTTCATGTTGCTGCTTGGACCCGTCTGGGGAGGGCTTGCCTACCTTGTGCAGGCCGCCACCTATATTTTCCTCAACGCTGTAATCAACGGCGCGAATCACGCCTTCGGCAAACGCAATTTCGACAACACCGCCACGAATCTCCCCTTCGTCGCGTTGCTCACTGCGGGAGAGGGCTGGCACAACAACCATCACGCGTATCCCACTTCGGCGCGCTTCAGCGTCTTTCGCGGCGAATTCGATCCATCGTGGCCGGTGCTAAAATTATTGACCTGGATGCATCTCGCGCGCCCCCTCAAACTCGCGCCGAGAATGGAGTAGACGGCTCGTTCTAAATGGCAAGCTGGAATCCCGAGCAGTATTTGAAATTCTCCGAAGAGCGCACACAGCCTTGCCGCGACCTCGCCGCGCGCGTTACCGTCCCCAATGTTCACCATGTGATTGACCTGGGATGCGGCCCCGGCAACAGCACACAAGTGCTCGCGGAACGCTGGCCGGACGCGGAGATCACCGGAGTCGACAGCGCGGCCGAAATGATTAACGCCGCAATCCAGGCGCATCCGCGTGGGCGATGGATCGTCGGGGACATTGCCAAATGGGCCGCCGAGGAAGAGCAGCAATTCGACGTGGTCTTCTCGAATGCGGCGCTTCAGTGGCTTCCCGACCACACCAACCTATTTCCGAAGCTCTTCGCGCGCGTCGCGGCGGGCGGCGCGCTGGCGATACAGATTCCCAGCAGCTTAGACCGTCCCGCTTATCGACTGCTGCGCGAAATGGCCGCCTCTATCGGCTGGCGAAAGTGGTTTCCCACAGGGCGTGTCCGCACCTGGCATGCGCGAGATTGGGAATTTTATTACGATCTACTCGCACCTCTGGCCACTCGTGTCGATGTGTGGCAAACGGAATATTTTCATGTGATGCCCAACGCCGAGACCGTCGTTGAATGGTACAAAACCACCGGTATGCGTCCGTATTTGAACGCCGTCGGCGAAGACGCTGATCGCGACAAATTCATCACCGAATACACCGAAAAAATTCGCGCCGCCTATCCGCCGCGCCCCGATGGAAAAATCCTCTTCTCGTTCCTCAGGATTTTCCTCATCGCCTACCGCTAGCACCCTGTCTCTGATGTGACGGCTTGTTTTCCTTGCCTCCTTGCTTCTATGCCTCCATCTTTGGGTGCTGCAAATGGAACTTCGTCGCGTTCTGGTAGGCGCGGCCGAATGCCAGCATTTTTTCTTCCCCATAAAGCGGCCCGAGAAACGTTAAACTCACTGGCGTGCCCGGACCGCCATAATTGCCGACCATCCCGTCTTTGTCCTTAACGGCGGGCGGCGCGTCGTCTCCGCGAAAACCATTGGGCAAAATCAATGCTGGATGGCCGGTGAGATTCGTCACCGTGAGCTGCTCGCCGCTCGTAGGCGCAACGATTACGTCGTAACCCTCGAACGCTTTGGCGACGCCCTGCATCGCGAGAAACTTCGCCCGATTCGCCTGCACGTATTCCACGGCAGGCACAAAGCGAGCGACACGGAATGAATTTGCCCAGCCTCCAGGCGTGTGGCCCCCGAGCAGCTTGTCACGCCCTGTGCGCGTCAGTTCATCGAATGCCGCCGCAGCTTCCACTTCGAGGATTGTCACCATCGGCTGATAAGGAAGCTTCGGCAACTCGATTGGCGTCATCTTCACGCCCATCTCGCGCAGCTTCTGCAGGGCGGCATCGTTGAATTTTTGGTCGTATTCAGCCGAAGCGATGATCTGCTGTTTCTCGGCGTCCGTGACACCAGGAAAATTCTTCACGCGCTCTTCCAGCGCGGCGCGATCGAACTTGAATTCGGATTCGAGGAAACCCACGCGGAATTCCCGCCAGTCCTGATTGGCGTTCCAACTGAACGGGGCCGGCTTCACCGAGCGGTCCTCGCCATCCGGTCCGTAAATTGCATCGAGCGCAAGCGCGCAATCTTCCACGGCGCGGCAAATGGGGCCAAGCTTGTCCTGGCTCCATGAAAGCGCCATCGCGCCAGTGCGCGGCACGTGCCCAAACGTGGGACGCAAGCCCGTCACGCCGCAGCGCGTGCTCGGCGACGAAATCGAGCCCAGTGTTTCGGAGCCAATCGCGAATCCGACGCAGCCTGCGGCCGTCGCCGACGATGGTCCAGCCGAAGATCCACTCGAGCCCTGATCCGGATTCCACGGATTGCGCGTGATTCCGCCAAACCAATGATCGCCGTTCGCAAGCGCGCCGAGCGTGAGCTTGGCGAGCAGCACAGCGCCCGCGGCGTCGAGGCGCTTGACGACGGTCGCGTCCTCGTCAATCGTTTGGTCCTTGTAAGGTTCCGCGCCCCAAGTCGTCTTATAACCTTTGACGGCCAGCAAGTCCTTCGCGCCCCAGGGAATTCCATGCAGCGGCCCGCGATATTTCCCCGCGGCGATGTCGCGATCCGCCTCTTTAGCCTGGGTGAGCGCGCGATCTTCGGTCAAGGTAATCACGAAGTGCAGCAAGGGGTCGTAACGTTTCAGGCGCGCCAAATACATTTGCGTCAGCGCCGTCGAAGACACTTTCTTTGTGCGCACCAATTCCGCCAACTCGCGCACCGTGGCGAACGCAATCTCCTCCAAATCCTTGGGCACGTGACGCGAAGCGATCGCGGGCGCAGCCGACATTTGCAGCGGCCGCTTTGCTTGTTCGAAATGCATGTTCGTGCTCGTCAAGGGATCGAAGATCATCGCGGGCTGAACGCTATTCGACATGTGTAACGCGTAAATCTGGTCGTAACCCTTGGTCGCATTCTGGAGATTGCGAAGCATCATCTCGCGATCTTCGGCGGGAATCGGCACGCCCGCAATCGCAGCCGCGTCGCTGATCATCTCCACGGTAATTTTCTTCGGCTCGCCTTCGGCCATGGCCCAGAGCACTCCGGGGAAAAGAGTGCCTGCGACTCCGAATTTGGAACACGCGGCGAGAAAACCGCGGCGATCAATTGCTGATTTTGTCTCTGCGATTGGCATGTCTATAGGCCTCGTGTGATCGAGTTAATTTAGAACCTGAATGATTCGAGTCGCTGATCCCGGCGGCGCATTGTCCAACCGCGTGGCGCCCCGAGTCAAGCCCCTGCTCTTTGCGCGCTCATGGAGAATCTTCGGACAGGTCCTATCGCACAACCTACTGAACTGTGAGTGTCAGCGTGGCGGTCTTCTTGTGCCCGGCGGCATCAATTGCCGTCAATGTGTATGTGGTGGTTTTCTTTGGGGAAACTTCCAGGCAGCGGTCGAGCGAGGGCCAAACATCCTCGGCAGCTTTCGGTTCCAGCGTGACGGCTTTCGCGTTCGACACACCGTAGCAAAGCGCCGCCTCATCGCCGCGACGAATCGCGCCGGGCGCGGCGTAAAAATTCAGAATCTTGAAATCGTTCCCGCCAAAATCTTCGACAAGCTCCTGAGCCTTTGCGCGCTTCGCCGCCGCGGCCTTTTCCTCGATGTCGCGATTTTCCTGCCAGCGCGAATAGAAAATCCCGGCCACGATCAACGCGGCAATCGCGACAATAATCCACGAAAATTTGAAGATCGTGCTCAGACCTGATTTCGATTCGCGTGATTCATTGTCCATGCGCGTCATATCTCCTGGCTCTCTCTGCTGGTGGACGCTTTGGGCGCGTGGACGGAAACCTTCGAGTTGTCGCTTGCCCAGAGACGAAAGCCGCCGCGAAACGCGTTGCGATTGTCGCCGGGTTCCGCGCCGGGAGGCAGTTTCTTTAATTTTTTTAAATTTCCGCCGCCGATCACCACGTAATCGGGCTCAAGCGCAGTCTTCAGCCGCTCCACCACATCCGCGACGTGCCGCCGCCATTTCTTCTTGCCGAAACGTTTCAGCCCGCGCAGACCAAGGTAATCTTCATACGTGCGGCCTTTCTTGTACGGCAAATGCGCCAATTCCAAAGGCTGAAGCGTTCCATCAACAATCATCGCCGAGCCCAGCCCCGTGCCGAGTCCCAAAAAAAGCATGCGCCCGCCGCGATAGCTCCCCAGCGCCTGCATCGCCGCATCATTCACCAGTTTTACGGGACGCCCGAAAGCATGACTAAAATGAAATCCCACCCAGCCTTTGCCCAAATTGCACGGCTCGTGCAACGGGCGCCCTTGCACCGCAGGACCGGGATAGCCGATCGAAATCACGTCGTATTTCCAGCCGCTCGTCACCTGCTTCACATCTTTCACCATTCGGGCCGCCGTCATCGTTGTCCCGGAGACGATCTTTCGCTCCTCACGCTCTCCCGTCGCGAGCACTTTGACGTGCGTCCCCCCCACGTCAATCACCAGAATCCGTAAACCGTGTTTGCTTTTAGCTGCCTTCACCATCTAGCTCCTGAGAACTCTCCGTACCCATGCCAGTACATATCGTCACACATAACAAAGCCCCATTTCGCTGTCATCCCACTCGCCCTGAGCCGTAACGAAGGGAGCCGCCACCCGGCGAGGGATCTGCTTTCTCCTTCGGCCTCCCCGCACGTCCCTTCGAATCGTCGCGCACTCTAGAGAATAGCGCAGGAACACCCAGAAGCACATCATCCTCGAAAAATCGCCAGCGGTTCCGTTTCCCCAACTAGACAGACTCGTGGCCCACTGCCCACATGCCACAGCATTCATTCCCATAATAGCTAATGGGATGGTCCGCCACTTCTACCCTTCCAGCAGTCCTGGGTATAAGGTTTGCAGAGGAGGCGTCCTATGGAACTACACACCATCGGCATTGATCTTGGTAAGACAGTTTTTCATCTGGTCGGTCTTAACCTGCGCGGCGAGGTCGTAGTGCGCAAGAAGTTCTCACGCGCCCAACTGTTGCGCTTCACTGCGAACGTACACGTCGAGTTGATTGGCATGGAGGCTTGCGGCGGCGCGCATTTTCTTGGCCGAGCACTGCGGGAACAGGGACATGAAGTGCGATTGATACCGGCGCAGTACGTGAAGACGAACAAGAGTGACTACATCGATGCCGAAGCGATCGCTGAGGCGGTCGCACGGCCGACGATGCGCTTCGTGCCGATCAAGACTGATGAGCAACTGGATATGCAGTCCCTCCATCGCGTGCGCGAGCGCTGGGTGATGCGTCGCACGGCAGTCATCAACCAGATTCGTGGATTGCTGCTCGAACGTGGCATTACCCTGCGGAAGGGGCGCTGCCATGTAGATGCCGCTTTACCCGGGATCCTGGAAGATGCCGACGCGAAGCTATCAGGCGCAGTGCGCCTGCTGCTGGCCCAACTGAAGCTGGATCTTGACCAGTTGGCTATGCGGATTGACGAGGCCGATGCGGTGATCCAGAGGACCGCTCATGAGAACGAAGCCTGCCGGCGGCTGGTGGCCATCCCGGGCATCGGACCCGTCACCGCTACCGCACTCATCGCGGCGATCGGCAACGGAGGAGCCTTCCACAAGGGGCGGGAGTTCGCCGCCTGGATGGGGGTGGTTCCTCGCGAACACTCCACCGGCGGACAGCAGAAGCTGCTCGGTATCAGCAAACGCGGCAACTCCTACTTGCGAAGACTGTTCGTGCAAGGCGCACGGGCGGTCCTGCAACAACGTACGAAGCAGTCTGCGGGTCTGAGTGCGTGGCTAGCACAGCTCACATCGCGCACGCACCACAACGTCGCCGCCGTAGCGTTAGCGAATAAGCTCGCTCGCATAGCATGGGCCGTGCTCGCAAAGAATGAACAATATCGGCCTGCCGTGTTGGCCAATGCGGCTGCAGCCTAGCGACTGCTGCGGAGACCATGATTTCCTGCCAGGTCTGCTGGCGAACAAGGAGATGGCACAACGGTTGAACCCGGCGCTCTCCAAACCCGTACTCGGAAGAAGTCTCTCAAGACTGATTAACTAATGGGGAAGAGAGCGCAGCGCATTCCATCCTGGCCAGGAGTGATCCACTCCAACAAAGGCCGTATACATTTGCGCAGACCAACCTGTGACACACTTTTCGCTTGCGGCGAAGCGGCGGACCATACATTTCGCTTGCGGCGAAGCGGCGGACCATACATTCCGAGTAGCCGACAATTCTGAAGTTGGCAGGACCACGCAAGGCGAGCGCGTTAGCCAGGCAGGTAGATTACTTCGATTGCTGTGTCACTCGACCGCCGTGCTGGCCTGCTCCTTCCATCGTTGAACGTTCACGCCCATCACGAGGAGCCACAGCATCACCAATGCTTCCACGAGGAGGACGGAGGCCAGATTGTAGGGGGACAGATAGTGTGCGAGCCGCGGTGGCAGAAAGGTCAGCCAACACAAACCTGCGATCGCCAGCAGCGCGCCCAGAATTCGAGGCAGGAAGGTCGACCTGAAGATGAAGTAGCCGATCAGGATCCAATAAAATCCGTGAAATGCCAGGCCGATGTTCATGCCCTTAGGCAGAAATTGAAGAACCTCAAAGGCGAGTCCCGCGAAGTTGATGGACGCCGCGAGCAAAGAGAGTCCCCTGTTCACCGGTTTAAAGATGTCATAGAAAAGCAGCGTCACAGCGATCATGCACGAGACCTCGATAATGCCCGCTGCGAGGTCCGCTGCAAAACTCAACCTGCCGTGAAAGAAGAACTCGGTGCATGCTGCCGTCAGCAAGAGCAGCAAAAAAAGGGCACCGGCAATCCGGGCCTTGAGACACGGCGACGCTTCTGCAATCCGTTTCATTATCTCAGCTCTGCTCATATTCGTTCCTTCCCTTAAGCGAGAGTGGATATTTCTCTTTGACGCGGTTCTCAGACGATGGCCCGTTATGCTCCGCTAACGCGCCAAACATTTGCCTTCTCTTCCCACTTCGCAATGTTCACGCCCATCACGAGGAGCCACAGCATCAGCGATCCTTCCGCGAAGACGCCGAGGACCTGAATGTAGGGGGACAAATAGTTTGCGAGCGGCGGTGACAGAAAGGTCAGCCAACCCAAACCGGCAAACGCCATCAGCACGCCCAGAATTCGAGGCAGGAAGGCCGACTTGAAGACGAGGTAGCCGATCAGGAGGCAATAGACTCCGAAAAATACGAAGCAGATGTTGACGGCCTGCCCATACAATTCGAGAAACAGAAACGCCAGCGCCCGCAACTGTTCCACCTTAAATGCGCTCAAGTACTGGCCGCCTCGCAGGACGACAAGCGGGCCGATGCGAAAGAGGCTAGCGAAAGCCAGAATGGCGCATCCCACGAGGCTGAAGAACGCCGCGAGCAAAGAGAGGCTCCTGTTCACATGCTTAAACAAGTCATAGAAGAGAGCCGTCAAAGCGACATAGCACACGGTGGCGATGAGGCCGGTTGCTAACCCCAAACGAAATAAGGGCTGGTGCGCCAGGATGTTGCTTGCTGTAGCCGCGGCGTTGCCATTCACAGCAAGCCCTTTAAGGAAGACCTCGCCGAATACCGCCGTCAGAAAGTAAAACAAATAAACGACACCGATAATCCTGGCCCTAGGACGCGCCGATGTTTCTGCAATCCGTTCCGTCATTTCATAACCTCCGGGTAGGCCGCTTTA